>Ga0157364_1002147_pt1 | contig 17968 bp, 11 predicted proteins | sample AttsexASBM2_FD_111476 | JGI IMG/M metagenome (GOLD analysis project Ga0157364, IMG submission 111476) | Fungus gardens microbial communities from leaf cutter ant in Ribeirão Preto, State of São Paulo, Brazil - Atta sexdens ASBM2 | ecosystem: Host-associated > Fungi > Mycelium > Unclassified ...
ATACGCGAAAAATAACATTTGATCAGAATCCAATAATAATTTCCATATAATTAATGCGGGATTGTTTTTCATATATTAAAAAATATATATTATATATAAAGTCCATTTAACAAAATGCTCAAATATGATGGATTTATTTTCGACGTAAACTTATCAGATATATTATATTAAAAGAAATCAAAATCCATGAGTCCATTGTTTTCTCTTTGTGAGAAAAATTTTTGGATGCAATGATCCAATAAATTCCGATCATATCACTCCGAATTCCGATCATCATAATTGAACATCTATATAGTTATCTCGATTAGAATTCTGATTGATATAATCAGAATCTACTGATTGATTCATTAATTAGAAATTGTTTTCAGTGAACGTTTACTAATTTCCTTGTTTTCTATATGAAAAGAACAATTTTGCTGAAGTAGCTAAAAATTTTTATTAAAATAATTTTGTTGGATCATCAAAATTATTATTTAGGACGCTTAAATAAAAAAAAACTGGTTACTTGAACGTCAAAACTTTTTGCAACATTATTTATTATGCTTGAAATCCCTACGTAATTATTTCAATGGACCAACAAAATTATAATTTTTTCATCAACAAAATCGTTCTTTCCGTGCACTGTTAAAAATATAACCACGAGCTTCCTTTACATATAAATGAAGATCGTGATTATGAATGAAATTAAAAGTAATGATTTAACTGAAAATTAAGTTACAGTAGTTACTTAAATGTAATGAACGTGTACATTAAATTTATAAAATTTAATGTACTTTTCATAAAATTTTATTAAAAGTATATTAAATTTCATAAATTTTCATGAAAAATATATTAAATTTCATGTACATGTACACAAATATACTTTTTAGTTATAAATACATTAAATTTAATATAACGTCATGAAATTAAGTTCAAATTGTGTACTTAAAAGTTAATGAAATTTAAAAACATTTCTAACAGTGTGTAAATTTCTACAGTATATACTTTAGATGAGATATGGTAGATTTCTAGAGAAGCCGATAGTTTCTCGAATCAGTGTCGATCTATATGTTCGAGTCAATGGACCTCAGATTCCGACGGAATCTCGGGCGAGCTAGTTTCGGCCAAAGTAGGTGATAATTTCACGGCTGCAGCTGTACTACGCTGTCGCATATCCGATTTACTCTGGCCAAGCGTGAGCAGTATCGGGCGCGATCTACTATTCCCACGAGGAACTTCACTCCTCGTTTATCTTCATTATCGTCGTATCTATCCTCGGTTACGGGTAACGGTGGGCAGGATGTGACGCGACAGTCTCGCATCCGCTAAACGCGTCTCTGTCCACCCGGTGCATGCACGTATAAACATTTGAATATTTATGAAACGTTTATCAGAGCGGGCGCAACCGGCCGGGCTATCGATTCAGCTTTCCAAATCCTGTTTCGAAACGCGTTTGATTTTGGATGGCCGGTCTGTGTCGTCCAGCAATACCATCGACGTGGACGTCGACGTCAGCGTCGGCGTCGGCTGCGGCGTTTCGCTCCGTCGCGTACAACGTTTTTCCATTTACCCGCGACACCGGTGTTTGCTATAGCACGACGTACTACGCACCGGCGCTCTATTTTTCCGCTATTTCTCCTTTGGTCGGCGATGAGGCGCGTAAACGGTCTACTCTCTTGTTCTCTTTCTCTCTTTCGTTTTGATGTCAGTTTGTCCCGCTTTTATTTTCCGTCCGTTCTTTATTGCCCGTCTCTTTGTCTCATCGTCACCGTTGCGCTTGCTGAGTTTGTTCTGCCTCTCGATACCCTTTTACATTGAAAAACAACTTTATCTATCTACAATAATGAATAAGAAAATAAAATCAATAAAATAGTTTATTTATTCAACAAATAGATTGTTTATTCGAAAGTTCTATTATTATTGCAATAAAATAGTTTTATATTGATATGGATTTATATAAATATTTTTTTAATTTTCTGTTAACATTTGCGGATAACTAACGGATTAATAAACTTTCAATGATAAAGTAAGGTAATCCAATATGCAGATCTACTTGTTGTTTATAGTTACAACCTTCATCATACCCATTGAAAATATATATCATATTTTCAATTCTTTTCAAATTTTTACAGGACAAAAATATCTACAATGGCTTTAAAACGTCATATTTTGAGACAAGGACAGTAAAATAAAGAATTATAACTCTTATTCAAAAAAGCTATAAGATTCTAAAAATAGATGCTGTCTTCTATTCAAAAATGTTTTCTATTTTGAACTTAATATAAATTCAGTAAAAATCGCTTATGTAGACCATATTGAGTATGGTTATTTTAATATTCGTGAAGTACATCTTTGAACTTATCACTTGGAAAAAAATACATTTTGAAAATAGATAAATTTTAAAAATTTATTTTACAGTTAAAATATTATTCCTCTCACACGATTTCAAAATTTAAGTTCAAAGGTGCTATTGAATATTCCAATTTGTGCCGCGTGTTATTTTGAGCGTTTTCCAGTGTAACAAAATGAATCATTTCATTCTTATTTGCCGATGTTAAATAAGGATGAAATGATTCACTATTCATAATCCGGCGGGGTGATCAACTATTCATAGTCTGTTCTTATTTTAAGACCATCTTAAAAGATGCTAATACGGCTAATTTCTGACTGACTGATTCATGACTTCTTAAATATAAGAATGAATATCGATGTATGTTATACAGTGTCCTTGCTGGAAAACGTCCTTTGATGAGAGAATAGCGATTGATGGATAGGTCGATAAAAAGCGCGTGACACTTCGAGCTTTCGGCATATTTATGACGGAATTGATTTAGGACTTCCATATTCCCATAGCACGGCATAGCACGAACCGTTAAAAGCCGGACAAATAAACGTCGTACGTAACGACTCCGCGAATCTAAGGCTTATGGGAAACACGGCGGAGTTTGAAACCTCTCAACAAGATGAAACTTGATTTATTTCAGAACCGACAGAAAGGGGAGAAATTCTTAGGAACAGTAAACAAGAGACCGAAGCCTGTACGTGAACCAAAGGATGACGTTAAACTTATCATGTTCAATGAAGCTATTTTCAGGAACATTCGCTTCAAACGTCTCATTAATATACCTAATTCAGGATTTATAAAAATGTAGAAATATAAAAAATTATTAAAAATCGGCGTACATAAAAAAATTTGGATACTAAGTGGGCTCAAAAGAATAAAATGTTCAATAATTTCAATTTATGCGGCTGCTTTTTAGACGGGAAAAATCGAATGTAAATTATTTAAAATGTTTCATTAACAATGTATAATCGTACAGCCAGCTAAAAACATATTCAACGCTCGCGCGGTGGCGGGAAAGAAAGAGAGGGGAGAGAATAACAAAATAAACTGCAAGCGATAAAGCAACGCGCAGAACGTGCAATTTAGCGGTATGTAATTAAACAAAAGCACCATTTCAAAAGGTACCCACCGGGGAGACGATTAGGATTTCAATACAACCGCATTCCGCGGTAAATTCGAGATGCATCTGCAAAAAGCGCATTTGCAATCCAAAGAGCGGAGGCCCGAATTCACGTGCTAAATAATACCGTAAATTACAAGATAATTAGATTAAACGATACGTTCGCGATCCATTAGCTAATTAAATCGTGGGATTACGTTTATGGTAATTAACAATCGTGTAATAGCGCGGTCATTTGTCCGCTCGACGGAGTACACGGCGATAAGAATGATATCGTCATCGATCGCGGAATAATAAACAATTAGCGCAGCTCGTTGATTAATTCCTCTCATCCGCTCCAAGGGGTTAGATGCGCCACACGGCTTGATTTATAGTCGCGTTTACTTCGAATGGAAATCTTCCTGCACTCTCCTCTTTCCTCGCGTCACTTTAAAGGCGAAAGAGCAAGGGATCTTTCACTGAAAGGTTGCTTTACCCTTTTCAGGGGCGTCGTTGCGCATCACTGAAAGACTTTGATATTAACAATGTCTCCACCTTTCTCTTCTTAAAAAAACTCATTTTTTTTCGGGAGGCATGAATTATTTCGTTCTCGAAGAAGATGCTATTCGTATGATTTGATAATTCTGTGAAAATGAGTTAGGTAAGAGCGATTTGTTTATTTATAATAAAAATATCTTTTTAATAAAACAAAGGGATTAAAAAAAAAGCTCAAAAAAATTCTCTCATAAAAATCTCACAATTTTAGATATTAAAAAAGATTTAAAATTATGAATTGATGAGTGACCATAACATCCCAGTTTTTTTTAAAACCCTTGGAAAGAAAAATAGAATAAGGTATTACCAGATGTCTTAACTTTTATGGGACGGGAAAGCCACTATAGTGATGTTGAAACAGCATCATATTTTAAGACAAGAAATACAATGATATTATAAAATAATAAATTGTAAAAAAAAAATTTATTCCAGAAGAAGCTGTAAGATTTAAAAAATAGACCTTTGTCCTCTAAATAACTCATTTCTTGCTTTGACTCATTGTCCTATTTATAGGACAGCATCTTTTTAATTTTTTTTCCCATATACATAAATATTCTATATTAAACATTTTTTTATATACATGGATTTTATATATATATATATATAGAAAAAATTAAAAAGATGATATACATAAAAAAAAAAATTAAAAGCTCCTATAAATCCTGGCCTATAAATAAGACGATGGAAAGATATGGATTAAAGTTCATTATTTCTACATATTTCCAAAAGGTAATTACAATATAAATTTAATTATAACATAATATACTAATAAAAAGTATAATTATAAAATTAAAATTTTTTTAATATTTTGAGAACTCTAGTAATTAATATCTTTAGATCACTTATCTGTTTAAAGGTTAAAAAAAGAAAGGTTCTCAGATGATGCATTTTCAGATCAGGCGATTCCTATATAACTTTCCTGGCAGAAGCAGAGAATCAATATCATTTTCGTTTGCTCTACAAACCTACCTAACTCCATCAAAAAGGGAACCGCAACTGTTGGAGAACGTTTCTTATAAGAACGAATGGCAAAGCTATTTCCCTTCACTCTCCTAAAGAGTGTTTGGCTATTACGATGAGACTTGTCGTCGAAAGGCGCTTCAAAGAGCCGGGATATCGGAGTTTGTGGGTCGCGATAAAATAAAACTCGAACGAGACTTTAGCCAACTTTTTCGGGCGAGGCAAGAGACGAGACGAGGAAAGGGGAGGATTGATCGCCGGCAACGTAGCGTATCGCGAAATCTATTTCCTCGTCTCGTGCGCGAGGGTGCGCCGCATCAGAACGGACAGGGTGCGCACTTTTGCTCGATTCACTTCGCGTCTTCTTTGTGTGAGAACTATCGGCAACGAAGCGTATCGGAGTAGCTGTTTGTAGCCTCAAAACGTCGGGCGGAATCGACGCTCCGCTCGAGCTGTCGGGGATGTTTTTGGACGTCGAATCGGATCTATACCGCGGAAGGCAGATGGAAAACAGCGTACAGACTTTCGGCATCTCGACGGGATGATTTAAACTTCGGTGACAATGGTTTTTGTTGTAAATCGACATTAATATCAAAGTAATAAAATCCTTGTACGTCCGTTTGGAATTTTATACGTAAGCTTATGTATAAGATAATAAATTAATAAATAGTAAAACCCAGGTCAATATATTAAATGAGAATCTATATAGTTAGGTGTACTAAATAATATTTATTAATCACAAATTATAATTTTCCGACGATAAGTTTCAACGGTACGTTCCGACTATACTTAGTCCTCATCAGCCTTAAAATACATAAATACTATATACTTATATAGTCAAACTTGATAATTAATACACGATGTAGTGAAGAGTCATGATTCACTAATACATCGTTTTTAATTATCAAGTTTGATTATATATGATATGATTGCGATACCGTCCTTTGTAACACGAAAGTGAGATGATTCTTAGAAATCTGTTATATTATCTATTGTAACTCGAATATATACTCGTGATATGATCCTCATAATAATTAATATAATTAGATATTTATTTATGTATTTTGCGGCTAATGAGGACTAAGTATAGTCGATCGAAATGTACCGTTGAAACTTATCGTCGCAAAATTATAATTTGTGATTAATAAATATTATTTATGCACCTAAACTATTGCTCATTTAATGTATTGACCTGGGTTTTACTATTTATTAATTTGTCGTAAGTTACGAGCGAAAAGAATTGATATTATTTATATAATTTGTATATATTGTAATTATATATATTGTAATTATGTAGGTAATTTGAGAGTTCTGCCCTCTTTTGCCTGTGTTTCTACCAATATAATTTAATTATAAGCTTGGTTCAACTAACTCTTCATCTTTTTCTAGTTCTAAGAATTATTAAAAAAAGATGAAGACTGAGTTGAACCGGAATAAAGTTAATCTACATTGGTAGAAACGAGCATTCATCAGATATAAATTTAATCCTCCGTCTGAGTCTTTTTTGGTACAAACGAAATTTTACTCTCAAATTTTTCCGAAATAGAGAGAGAGAGGAGGGAATGCATTCTCCCTCTTAAAATATCTTGTTGAAGAACTATTTGATAATATAATAGATGTTAAAAAGTAATTGAATTTTTGCATTTTTCAAAAACCTAAAAGAGTAAAAAAAATTGCAGACGGAAGATTAAGAGATCATTTTCATCTCAGTAAAATCCTGCAAACAAATCTAATGAATAATAGAAATTAAAAAAATATGGGATACAATATATGTATTGTATATCACCGAATACAAAATATATACTTTACATTTAGTGATGTACAATCAATTTTTGATGTACAATCAAATACATATACATGCGTTTAAACACTAGAATGAAAACGTTTTCGAAATAAATATTTTGATTATTTATCTTGTATATGCGACTTTTGATTATTTTATGCCCGTACTTTATTATTAAAATAAATATTCACGGTTTCTCTGGGCGACATATGTTCACTACAGTATCAATGTAATTAACGGACATCTTAATCATTCATCTATCATTTCGGAATCAGCCTGACGCCTTAGGATATTGTGGTGGCAGACGACCATCTGGCCCAGGGGTTCTTAGTAATTGCGAAGTCCTGAAATTATTAACGGGTTTGCGCGTACCCATTCCTCTGAGAATAAAAGCTGTTGATTTTCAGATGGGATCAGAGAATAAACAAATATAGTACTTATTGACAATTCACAAAAATCCGCAGACCCCTTTTCCATGTCGTTGTTAAACTCCACGGGGTGGTGACATCGCTGCTTGAATATTTCTTATATCCGACGGCAATTAAACGACAACTGTCACAAGCAAAATCTCCGATTCCGTCTGCATCGCATCTGCTCACCCTCCATATTTTTCCGACCGATTTTGTTCAATAAAACTGCCGCTTTTTATGCTTTAGCGATCGTCGAGAAGGAAATTCGATGCGACAGCCAGATCCGATAACCTTGGAAAAACGGTTTCCAAGATCAACTGACCTCGTTTTAGCACCGGACTCAATTGGTGACCAGAAAGATTGCTTGAAGGTGTTCTGCTGATCGAATTCGCAAGGACGAAAATAAAACCGACCGCAAAACCTCAAAGGTAGTAAAATCAGTAGAGAGAACAACAAGTAAACGGAAAATATCTCAATCTTATTATACACTACATCGATTTCCCTTAGCAACCTTTTTCTCTCAGAATTTTAAAACTTGATGATCTCTAAAAAAATCACGAATTTAAAAACTGAAAATAAATTGCGATAAATAATACAATAATAATAATAATAATTGTGACAAATAAGAAATTTAATATATAAAAAATTTTTTATAAAAAAGAATTAAGCTTTTTGTGTGTGTTTTTGTATGTGTTGTTATGTTTGCATTCTAATACAAATTATACAAACCAAATAAAACAACTTAAATTTTTATACTTTTCTGAAAAAAAAGTCGCTTCGAAAAATATTGCAAAGTTCGACAATGCAAAATATTTTTGCACTTTATTTTTCGTATATTCTACATTCTATATACTTATTTTTTATCTCCGCAATATTGTAACGTATTTACAATTGTGTGTACATGAATATTGTAAAGTCGCAGAAATTTTTCAAGAACATACTAATTTTCGCTACAAAAAAGATCCTAGTATGATTATAAATCCTTCATTTAATTAGACAGGCATTCAAAGGCATACATTTATTTGAAATACATTTCATTTGTACCACGTGCGAAGTAACAGACGCTTAACATTGCGGTACAAGAAATTTCCTTATTTTTCTCTCGGGAAACTCATGAATTGTGCGTAACGCATCATCGGGAGATTGCTTGTACATCGTGTTTCAATGGACATTTATTCGACCGTGTTAACGGCGCGAAGCGCTTTGTCGCGCAAAGCGGAGTACCCCTTGGCGACGTACTTTACCAATAAACGTCCTTTTCGAAAACCAGCGGCGGCAATACCTGTAGGCAGATTGGCAGCAGTAAATGCCGTCGGCGCCGAATTTCAAAGGCGAAAGAGCACAAACTCGGTACAACTCTTTTTCAAACTCGCAAAAAACGAAATCGCATGTACCACGATGACGACTGCGCCGTTGCATCGCCTTTGGTCCTTTTTTGAAACACAATATATAGTAGAACATACATTTCCCTCTTCTGGAAGTCCATACATTCAGCCAGCGCGCGGCTATGCAACAAAAAAGTCACGAGAGTAGACTTTGCGATCCTATTCTTGGACGCGGAACAGAAGCAGCAGCGAGCGACGGTAGCGTCCCTTCATAATTTTCCTCAGCGCGTGAATCTTCCATGCGGCCTGCATAAATTTTTTGGTGGTGCTCGGACGAATAAAGCGAGCTTTAAAAAGCTTCTCAGGTTTACTGAATGACGATCGCGAATACACAGGAAGAAAAACAGAAAGTTCTAAAAAAAATTCAAAAGATTAAAAAAGAAGTTGCGTAAAATACTGTTTTAATTGTAAGACCGCAAGGATTAACCTTTAAACGCCATATATTATGCACGTAGAAAAATAGTTGAGTAATTTTTATCTTACACGATTAGTAAAAATATTCTAGTCGAATTTATGACAAACTTTAAATTTGCCTGAAAATAAAAATATTGGAAGTAAAAAGTACATTGCAATTATAGTAAATCCGTTCAAGTGATTTACTTACAGTAAAGTAAATCATACTGTTCTCAAGCACGAACTTACAAGGCTTTATACACTTGTATTTTTGAGTGCATAGTAAATTTTGATAGCGTTAAGGCAAAAACTCGATAAAGTAAATTCCATTGAGATGTATGGTAATAAACATATTGTAATCAATTTTTTCAATCGAAACGCTAAACATTAAGCAGCATAATGTATACATTATTATATATCATTATTAATACAAAAGCAATAGAATTGTAAGCAAAAAGCGTAAAAAAAACGTTAGAAGAAAAGTCGAATATGCTTAAAAAGCGTTTAAGAATTAAATAATTACGAAATATAACAGGAAAGAAATATTATATTTAAATTAACATGATAGCTAGATTAAATGATAGATAGAATCAAAGCAAGAGAAAGAGAAGCAACTCGATGTATGGTATCGGTATTTTCTAATGCGAGAAGATTTAATGAAACGTGTCTATTAATTAGCACCTAAGTGTTATGCCGCATATCCATTAGTGATAATCATGTTAACTAAAATCAGAGAATCAGCGACCGGATCGCAGATAGTGTTTAACGCGGCCGGATTGAATTATCGGACGTCTCTGGTAATTATCAGATAAATATTACACGGCGTATCCATTAACGACGATCGTGCTCTCGCCTGCTAGATGTGGGATTCATAAACCAAACCGTTGTGCGGTTTATGTGTGAATATGCTATAAACAAGCGGAATCCGTGAGGTACCGACTCACATTGCGTTTACATATGTTATCCGATCGTAATTATATAGATGTATCGTGCATTATGTTGCATTCTATTGAAATATCTGTGACGTGCCAAACCCGTTTTATAGCCATTCTTTTTTTGCAAACTGCAGCGCATTCCCTGATCATACGGTGCTTGTCAAGTTATCTACATAATTCGCGAATCATAAAATATAGTTCACAAACACAGACGCAAAGTAATGTATCACCGTACACAAGAATAAATGCAGATGTAAACCAATCGCAGGCAATAAATTAAATTGCGAAACAGCACTTTAAAGCATTAACATTTTAATTTGAATCAGGTTAGAGAAACGTATTATGTGTGTCTGATATTTTCCGTATCACGGAAATTTATAAAAAGAAATCTCTACTGTGGATAAATGAGCAAATACAAAATTCATTTCCGATACTTTTCTCTGTTCTGATACTTTTTTCACTGGCGAACTTAGTTGCCACACCGTAGAAATTAACATGAATCCAATTCAGTCTATATATAGGTCGCTATTCCCAAACCACAGATCTCCATTTTGTATCCGCGTTTATAAGCTCGTTTTATGATTTATAAATTATATAGAGGCAGCTTAACCTCTTAAATCCAGGAAATTTTGACAAAAACAAAAATTTTCAAAAATAAATAATTCTTTGTATCAGTATTATTTATTAATTTAATGTAGTTTAGATTCAATCGAAATGTAGAGAACGTATATATGCATCGTTCGAATTCAAAAGATTAAAGCTGTTTCCAGTGATAGATCTCATTGTGTTTTCCACGTTTTACACGAACCAATTGCGTTGGTGATCTGTATTTCAGCTTTTCTTTTCGTTAGCGGAATCTGCGACGTTTCCCGTTTTATATCGCACAGTCGATGCAATCCGCGAGTGTAGGAACTTGAAAGTTTCGTTTTGTGTAGCTTTGCAACACGATAAAATGATTACGTGATCGGCACTCGTGGACCATTGGCCCTTTCATCGCGACTCGCCACGACCCTTCGCAGATTTCATTCCACGCAGGACAAAAGACGATGCCGATGCGCGTCGCAATCGGTAAAAATGGTGAAGGAACGAAGACGCGAAAACGTAATAAAGCTGATATGGTCCAAGAACTGCGGGAACAGATTGGAAAGTAACCGAACGGCTGGGCTCTGCCGAAAGGAATCGAATAACACGAGAAGGGATGAAAGGAAACGAATGAACGGAAAAGAGAAACGGGCGGCGAAGGTGGCGCGCGAAGGCGGCAAATTGAAGCTCGCGTAAGTGGAAAGCCAATTTGGTGTTTCTTGTTGTGAAAATAAGATCATGGGAAATTATTGGGTGTCGTAACGACGCGCACACGGCACGTTCCCATCTCAACTCTTCCTGACCGAAGAGACACGGTCGCCACGGATAGATTCTCTTTCGTAACGAGAAAATTGGAAACCGCTTTGTCGACGTATTACGGGAGATCCGAGGGATGCCGTACGATATTTCCAGCGTATGTGTCAATATACGTTGCGTGCGTATCAATTTCGATTTCCAGAAGTCGACGGGGCGGAAAGTTCATAATCATCGGATCATCGCGATTCCAGCTAATGCGAAATAATTTGCGCATGCAATTGTAATCGCTGCAGATATATACAATATCATTTCGAGGGTGGATTACCCTTTTGTGCATGTGACGTGAATGAAACACGCTTCATAGATAGATTTAGATGGGTGTGTGTTTGCACATTGAGATAGGCAATCGGGGGCATTTTTCACCGCCGTATGATATTGTGAAACCTAACTATACGCAAACTGCTGCGGTACCCGGCTGTATCCGCACGTTTTTAATTAAAACGCGACGTTTAATGAAGAATTTCGATAGACGTAGAAGCGGACGATTATATTTCGCCGATTCCCCGTATCGGCGGACAAATGATCGGCGAGCGCATTTACACAGGCCGCGCGTATGCATTTTGCAGTCGTTGTGGGTGGGCGTTTAATTTATTTTCCTCCGTTAGAGTCAGGGCGAAATTAAATTTAGGCATTTGTTTACGCGCGTGGCGTACTGTACACGCGACGAGATTATCGGCCATCGGCTACCGACCCGGCCGGCGTCGTTCTGTCGAAAATATCCAACTGCGAAAATGAAAGCGGACGTGTCACGCTTTCAGACATTTTACAAAATTGCGGCCGCGCGCACGTCCAATTAAATTAACAAATTTCATTTGCCGCCGCGCGGTGATGACCTCCTTTCTCGAAACGTGGCGAAAATAATAATAATAATAATCGAGGGGGGGGGGAGAAAAGGAACAATCGCAGGAGGTCGAAGGGATGACCCCTTCCCTCCTTGGATTCCAACGTCACGATCCTTCAGCGACGACGATCAATTTACCGTCCCAGCTACATTAATAATGTCAACATCTTGGTTCACACTCCCGAAGAATAATATTGTCCTGCAATTACTCCCCGGTCCGCAAAACCAAACGGAGATAGGTGAATTGTGCAACGGCCCTGGGGTTTCTAAGTGTTTATACGGGCGGAGTAATAAATTCCTGTCATCTCTCAACTGCCCGTGAATGATGCAAATGGAGCACTCATTTTGCGTTCTTCTTATAAAAGTAATTTCACATTTTTCTTTCTCTCTATGTTAAGGCTTTTTTTTTCTGGTTAATTTATAGTTTAATCTTACTTAACCTGATAATAAAAGAAGTGTCCCTCTAACTGATTAATTACTAAATAAATTTGTAGTGATAACTTTAAGATTCGGTTTTTTAATTTTCTGATTAACTTAGACTTAACCAGATGATAAAAATTATACTTTTCTACTATAGTTAAAAATCGAACTGATAATTTCACAATGACGGTTAAAATTATCATGCAAAGTTACAAAACCACCAGTAAGTCGAGCAAACCACAAGTTAACCAGAAAATGAAAAATCGGGACTAAACTTACTACAAAACTCAGTTTAGTGATTAATATATATAGTTAGAAAAATACAATCTTTACATTGTCATTAAGTAGAAAATAAAGAAGCAAATCTATATGGATAAATAACAACGGCATATCATATTTCAGTTTTATGTTTTGAAGTTCCGTATTTATCGCTTATTCCGTGCCTCGAATTCTCAAGAGGGCTATACATCTTCTCGGAATTTACCGAAAGTGCTCTCTTAATCGTCATGAAGACAAGAAGGTACTCCATCGGCGATCGTATATCGAATTAGGTCATATCTTACATGCGCGTGCCCGTACTTATACCCTGTCACAAGTACGGGTGCAAAAGCCACACAATGTGTGCATCCGCACAATGTGTGGAAGTACGGTCCCACTATTCGTTACTGACATTCGTGAATCCGTTATAGTTGAAGTAACTTTGTTTCGCGTGGGATGTGTTTGCCGGTTAATTTTCTGAATCACGTTACATGCGCATGCAGTTACGGGAAATTGTGCAAGGCGATGCGGAAAATTTTCACAAACTAGATACTCGTGTACACCTCGAGATCTACCATATACTCTTTCGATATTATTTTTTCACTGTCTCTCGCTATGATATCTCGAAGACACATGATTTCTTCGGATGGAATTTTTCACACGCGAAAATAAGAGGAAACACGAATTTCCGGCAAATTCGTTAAACACGCAATAAATTGGATAACTTTACGCGACGATTATTACAGTGAGGTCGCGGATAGCATGACGCGGGTTTTTAGTTAATATAGTCGCAGTATAAAATGACCTTCATGTAGACAGCGGGGTCTATAATAGACCGTAATTGCCCCTAATGAAATATAATCATTGTTTCCACGCTGCTACCAACCAGCGTTCTGTATTAAAGTGATCCCGAAACTTTGTTTTTGAGTTATTTATGAGATTAACGTGTAATGAAATATAGTCCCGTTTATAGCAAATATGCCCGTCGGCGCTAAGGGATATATACAACGGAAGTTTATACTCGTATAAATTGTGGCGTTGACCAAATTCATTACTACTTCGAGTAGCAAGTATTATGAATCCAGTCCATTGAGCGTGGAAAATCATACATATCGCGCGATGAATAATGTCTCAATCGATATACGCGGGAATTTATCAGTTTTCCATCTATTCCCTTTTATTTCGTTCATTCGATTCCGCACGCGGACGGCGGGCTCTCATCGGGGAAAACGCCTGACAAATTTATCTGCCACTACACTGCCGTTCTGAAGGACAGCCGTACGTGTACCACGTACATCTATTGATCCTGTCGAGTATGTGAGGACACGTTTCTGCTTTTGGGGCATAGTACATCGAACGAAAGCACACGTTCGCGTAATCGTGAACCCTGAATAGTCAATAGAAATTGGTACGAAATTCTGATGAAAATGTTAAGGGGATACTAGCGCGATGTGGTAATTACCGCGAATTACAGTGCAATCGCAAAATTTTCGAACTGCCTTTACGGATAGCGAAATTTTTGTACAGAATTAAAAATTATTATGCACAAACAAAATGTCCAAGTGTTTCGGTTTCACAAGAAATACAAGATTAAAGTTTGCTTGGTATAAAAGCTTTATAATTCATATGAGTATCCAGTGGATCTTGGATTACTTGAATAATACTGAGTTTGTAGAATTATAAAATTGAAAGTCTAGAAAAATATATTAGCTTGAACATAATTCACATGATTAGCGAATATTCAGAATGATAAATAGAATAGTAATTATGTCTAGTAGTAGGTTTTATAAAAAATGACGCTGCAATATGTTAGATAAAAACAGATGTGTTTGAGTGAGACAGAACAATAATAAGAAATGAACTGAAGAATCATTATTATCGACATTTTTAATTTGGAATTTGAAAAGCCTGTACTATCGATGTTGATCAAATTCGATTATCGAGCTAGAATTTCCTTAAGGATGTATTACACGTACAATCCCTGCAGAGAAAATTAAACTTGGAAGTATGTTTAATATTTACACTTTAAATAAATTATATACATATAGAAGTTGTGTGAATAAGATTATATTTTTGTTTAATAATTTACACATTTTTTATAGTTTATTTATTTGTTATTATTGTTAAAAATGATAAAAACATTTACATTTTTCTTTTATAAGTACTTTAAATATTCAAAATAATTTATGCAAAGTTTCATTGTAATTCACTGATTAATTACAAAGATATAGAACAAATAAATATTTTTTTTATTTACTGGACAACCAGTTCATGCATCGCAATGTAACTCTACGTAAATAATTTTGAATACATAATATACTTATATTAAAAAATTGAGAATTTTATAATTTATTTTATAATACATTTCCATATATTTTTATCAAAGCATGGATTTAAAAAATATTTAGTAAAATAACTTAATCCAGATAATAAAACATCATCAAATTTATCACATTGTTTTTAAACGTGATTTAACGAATAATCTGTAATTTTTTCATAATTTTGTATTGAAAAATGTATGTATAAAATATCCTTAATAATTCAAGAGAAAACAAAATGCAGCGACAAAACACAGCATCGTCGGAAACAATTGAAATCCCTGCACTTGATTCTAGTTTAATGAATCGCTGGATATATCTCAAGTCCGAGGATAAGACGAAAGTAAGGCTGGATTAATCCCGAAATTATGCGATGCTTAATCAGACCCCGTCTGATCCTTTCCACGCATACGATTAATCTTTCCGGATCGTATCTGTTTAATTATCCTTCACCAGCGTCTACGTAATTATATTCCAACGGATTTATTTCATTATCGGACTGGCACACGTTCCGCTCAGTTCAATTTTTAGCAATACCTGCCATCCTTTTGTCATTGATGCGACGATAAAAAAAAAACGACGCAAATCCTAATCCGATCTTGATAATCGTTCGTTTACGTTCAGGATCGTGGGCACACACGCGACGAGAATATCCGATTTATCGGATAAGCCATAACGAATCGTCGTTCCGTTACTACCGTTTCTTTCTACCGTTGAAAAAAGGACAGTCGTAATGATCGAAGGGACGATGGATGCGACTGTTGTTATTCACAACAGACGAATTCGCGGATCGCGATTTAAATCTTCGGATCTTGTGATCCGTGAGAAAGCGAATTTTTCAGATTCGAACAGCGTCGTGATTTCCGCGATTAATATGGTCGAGGATGATATACGCAAGTGTGGGATTCTGTTCGCCATAACGTCCTTTGATCATTTGGCAACTACGGTTAACTCAGAATAATGAAACTAGTGCTTACGCTCACTTCGGTTTGCCTTAATTAGTGCCGTAATTAAATGGAAGTTTGAGAAGCGAATCGGGTTCGCACCAGTGCTCGTGCGATGCTACGACTTCGTCTTCGAAATCTTCGAGCCGCTCGCGTTTCCTCCGCTTGGTTCTTTCACGCACGACTTAATTCTCCATCGAACTTTTCTGTACAATGTTAAATGCCACCGTAAGTTATATATATATATATATATATGTAGAGTGTATATGTGTGTAAAGATATATGTGTGTGTATGATTTCAGCTATTAGTTTACTTCTTATTGCATTGTTGTGTTATTCTGGTTTTATTACTGATAGGCTTTGTAACAGCAATTTTGCTGATGCCTAATCATTTGCAAGCTACTATTGTATTGTATTTATCTATTGTATTGTATGTTAACTATATATATAATCTAACTATATATATAATCTATTGTATCACATTTTATGTCTCTATTGTATCATATTATTCTGTTAACATGTAGTCTTTTTCAGCTTTGCAAACTAAATTAAATTAAATTAAATATTGACTGCAGTCTTGCATACATAAAGATGTGTTTAAATAGTTTCAGGACTTTCTTAAATTCTCGGAATACCGATCGTCTGATCTTGAACTCTCAATTCTATTTTAGAGACTTCTCTTGTAAAAATCGATAGCGAAGACTGCTTAAGATTTGCTTTACGAAAGCTCTAATATTTCGAATATTAGATAATATATTTAATCCATAAAAAGACTGGCTTATCCTGAATCGAAATTTTGCTTCTACTTTGAACCTTAGTTTTAGGACGTAATTACGTATATTAGACTTACGTTATATTAGACTAAAGATTTATAATTAGGACGTATGTAAACTCTAGAAATTTAAAATAGGTTCTAATCTAATAAATTGAGCTTCTACGTTGAATCTGTAAATGATAGTTGTCGGAAAATTTCCTATTCTTTAGATTCAAAAATAGTTTTCTAAATAGAAGGATTAAGTAATATTAAAAGAAGTCCTATTTGGGCTGTAGGTTTATAAGGTTTAATTGTAGGTTTATAAGGTTTAATTGATTCACAATAAGACTAAAATTTCGACTCGGGATGATCCCTGAAAACAGAAAGAAAACAAAATTAACGAGGATTTATTAAAATAAATCTTTGATTTAGGAAGTCTAAACGTTAATCGGTTATAATTCACGGGATCTAGAAAAATCAAGGATTTAATCTTTAAGGATTTCTCGAGATCTGATGAATTATAACCGTGCGATTAACGTTTGGATTTCTTAAATCAAAGATTTATTTTAACAAAATAAATCCTCATCAATTTCTTCCGCAATCTCCTCTTCTTCCTTCTACCTTATTAAAATGTAGATGAATCTCTTGAATACATACATCACGCATGGATAAATATGTAGAGTGCCCGCGGGCTTGTATACAGATATGCATTTTATATAAGATACAGTCTCTGAGTAGCTTTTGTTATTCTCTCGCTCTTGCACGTAAAGTCAACATTATACACAGAATATAACGTTGATCGCTTGCATATTCCTCGCGCTGGAACATATAACCGATGGTGTTCTCCTCGCTTACGCTACGGACAAGCGACGCCCCAAAACGCGGTAACAAATGTTTCTCCCTCACGTCCTCGGTTTTGCTCACGGACGAAGTTCCCCTTGGGATCGAACAAATCGCGCGGGTACCTGAGGGAAGTAGGGAACGCGTCGGCTGGTGGTAACTGGACGGTGTCGGCGACTGGAAGTAGCTCGTTAATGGCGAAAGTTCCGCTGAGCGAATCGATCGTCCGAGAAAACAGCCGTTCATCGTCCTCGATAACGTCGGCGGGAAGGGAACGTGACGCGCGGATGGAAGACGCCGATGGGTCACAGTTGAATCGTTGGTAAGTATAATTTTTTATATTCCATAAACG
>Ga0157364_1002148_pt1 | contig 17968 bp, 9 predicted proteins | sample AttsexASBM2_FD_111476 | JGI IMG/M metagenome (GOLD analysis project Ga0157364, IMG submission 111476) | Fungus gardens microbial communities from leaf cutter ant in Ribeirão Preto, State of São Paulo, Brazil - Atta sexdens ASBM2 | ecosystem: Host-associated > Fungi > Mycelium > Unclassified ...
CATTGAATGTTGCATACCTTACATATAGAATTTACATCCATCATCACCATGCCAACGATTTTGCCGCATATCGCTGTAATAATAACACTATTTACTAACTTCATCCTATAGCAGTCAACAGGAGTTGATGTTGAGTATATTGATAGTAAATTCAATAGCAGCTACTATGAATTACTCCAGCCAATCAGAGAAATATATTGATCACGTGATACTTTGCGAATCTCTGTTACACTATAGGATCTCCAATGTTACCATCAAATTCGGTGTATAGTATGATGTATATCAAATTATTCACCAGATTTAATGGTCACATTCAATTGATACTTAACATTGATGGCAAACACTCAAACGACACTCAATATTGATGCGCAACACTTAAGTGACACCCAATATTGACGGTCAATACTCAACTTTGATGATAAATACCTAAATTCGAGTGTTAACACCAAAAATTGAGAGTTTTTTCGTAAGGGTGGCTATAATTTATTACGGAGTCTAAATTGGATTTATATAAATTTAAAACATTTTTATTCTGATTTCTATTACACATAAAAATAAATAAATAGTAAACTAAAAAAATTTCTTTTTTTTTTCAAGATTCAAATTTTCAAAATTCGATAGCGACCTCTAAAATTTAGAGGAAAAGATGATATTATGGCACCTCAATTATATTTTACACAATATTTATTATAAGTTTAAAACTTGACAATTACATTCGTTAAAATGTTGTTGAATCGATTCTAAACTCTAAGTTACGAAATATTTATTACTTAGGATACTATTAATAAAAATGTAACATTGCATAATGACTCAAAGAAAAAAAGTGGGTCTTCCATAAAAATAGCCTTAAAATATTAGTTTTGTTTAGAAAATAGTTTGATTATAAAATTAACAAAAAAGTAAAACATTTCAAAATGTATGCAAATGTATGTTTATACATTCACGTAACTTCTACTTCTTTCTCAGCATATGAGCTGCTCAGTACTAAAAATCTCAGTACTAAAAATAATACATGTAATATAAACTAGATTAACAATAAAGCTATAATCGATTATCTAAACGGCGCATTTTAAAGATTTCATATTTTTTGAAAAAAAATTGTTATTATATAGTTTGAAAAATAGATTTGGAATAGGTTTGGAAGTCATTTTTTTCTTCAAGGAGCACACCCGTATAATAATTTATGTAACGATTTTTTCTGAGAAAAACACACACTTTTTTTGCGGGAAGGAATCTGCGATCAAAATCTAATTATAAGCAGATTTTTTGTGGGTAAATGATGATTTGAGAAGTGAGATTATGTTGTAGCCCCCAGCCTCAAATATTCGCTATCGGTTAGATAGTTATATGATGTATTTTCCAGTATGATATCTTTTCAATCTTTTGATCTAATTCGTATTTTCATGTAAAGTATTTACTAGTTGATTAGGATAATTACATAGTTTATGGTGATATTTTGAACTTCTCGCTCTGATTTCCTCCTTAATTGTAGACATTTGTAAATATTCGTGCACTTCGGTATTTTTGATAAATCAAGGGGCTTGCATATTAGCTTCAGTATGCCATTCTGAAATCTCTGGATGATTTCAACATTTGAATTACTTGCCGTACCTCACAGTTCCAGTCCGTAAGTCCAAACTGGTTTCAGAATAGATGTATATCAAGAGCTTGTTTTCGAGATTAAGCCTTGATTTTTTTACTGAGAGCATTAATGATCGAGTTCTGGTAGCTAGTTCATAGCGTTTAGCACTAATGTGTTCCTTTCACTTTGTCTACGATCGCGATGCAAGCCCAAATACATTCGAGGTAGGACTTCATTGCAAATTTTAACTGGGGGGGGGGGGGCAATTCTCTTGATTTAAAATGAATATGATTTGATTTTTAAGTACTGATCTGGATTTTCCAGTCTTGGAGCCACTGTAGCTTTGTTAGATGCATCCGTAAGTATCTAGATTTAGTATTTTTAGTTGGATCTCGATTATTAGACAGTATCGCTGTGTCATCAACAAATATTACTTCTCTAGTTACTGGTAAGAAATTTATTGGCAGATATAGGTACAATAGAGAAAGAAACCACCAGAATTAGGGCTGTGTGTCTCAGTGACAGGAAGTCTACCAACTCGGAGGAAAGATAAAGCCTGGGTTTGAGCGCCCTTATTTTTAGATATTTTTCTCTGTTGTCGTCAATTGTTTATAGGTATATGATGTAAAGATTAGATATAATATCGGGCCTAGGATTAAGCCTTGCGGAACCCCCGCTTTTATTGGGTAAAATTTTGAATATTCTTCTTCCTTTTTAATTCTAAATATCCTTCCCACGAGATATTTTAGGAGCAGGTAAAATGTTGAAGCTTCTGTTTAATTTTATAGAATAAACACCAAGCCATACTCTATCGAATGTTTGCTGCACGTATAAAAAGACTGCCGAGCAGTATTCTTGCGTTCCTTGATTTATCTAATTTCAACTCTGTACGTTTGCTTAATTGTTGAGTAATGCTTGCGGAATTCAAATTGGTATTGTGAAACAACATCATTGGCTGAAATTACTGGATTTAGTCTATTCAGAAGAAGTTTTTTGAACAGCTTTGACAGCATTGATAACAGGCTAATAGGCGGATAGAATGTAACTAGGTTCGGTGATTTGCCTTTTTTATATAATTATTATTTGAGAGACTTCCCAGGGAAACATAAGATGCGGATAATTCCGTTGAATAAAAAGACCAAAAAGGCTAGTCCCTTTCTTGGTAGCTAGGACTTCGAAAATTTTTTCGAAAATTATGAGGTTGAAGCCGGGTGCTAGTCCCTTTCTTGGGAAATAATCTTTTAATTATTACTTGTATTTTCTTTGAACTAATTAGTTTCAAAGGAGGACTCAGTTGCAGGTTACTATTTAAAAATTACTTAACTCTTTTACTATTGCTGTCTCCATTTTCTATGGAGTTGGGAATAAAGACTTTCTATAGAAATTAGGCAAAGATCTCCGCTTTCTCTGCTTCATTTGTTGTTGCGAGCCCATTTATTGTCATTTGGATTTTATAAGAGTTTTCATGGGTGGTGTATTTTTAACAACCTTCCGGAGTGAGTATTCGTTAAAATTAGAGGGACTTAATGACTCTAGTTGTGTGTTAAGATATCATTGTCTATTTTATTCAATTTCATTGCCATTTTGTTGAATGCGAGTTTATCTTCCGAGAATCTGCTCAGTTGCCAGTTGCTGCATAATCTACGCTTTTCTAATATTCTCTTTTTGATATCCAATGAATAATTTTTATTTTGACACGTATTAGCAATGCGCATGGCAACTTCATGCCATCGTTTAGATTATCTTTGTGATATGAAGGTGGCCTTATTTATGTCATCGTTGAATCTTAATGGTAACATTAGATTAATATTTCCATTTATACACTCACGGAAGGATTTCCGTCTTATAATTGCTCAAATACAGTTGCGATAGTCGATGAATGACAGTAGTACTTAGAGTAGCTATGATCGGTGACTGATCTGAAGAACCGTCAAGAAATTTTTCACTTTTGTGTAGATATTTCCTATGCCTTTGGAAATAAAGAAGTCTATGATGTCTAGGACTTTATTTTTATCCGTTGGCGAATATGTCGCTCCCTCAGATATTCTAATCCACAGTCGTTGATATTAATCTTGAGTTCTCTTCCTCTCAATTTTATTTGTTTTGTCTTGTATTCCGCCATCACATAGTGCTTTATTATATTTTTGATAATAATGGCAGAACTACCATGTGCTGTACCGTCCGGATGATGATAGGGTAGACAAAAAAATCTCTTAGAGACTTTGTTAGCAGTGTATGTTTCTGAGATGAGGACAATATCCAGGTTGTTTGCAGTAATAGTAATAAGTAAGAGTATTTTCTTTTTGTTTGACAGGAGACCATTAATATTCCATGTTACAATTCGTAAAGATTTTATTTTATTTTAGAAACTAATGTTTTGAGAAGTAAGAAGCTGAGTTGATTAATTAGCACAATCCAATCAATCTTTTCCAATTGTTTATAAAGTAAGACTTCTATCTATAATTTGATGTGGTATTTCCCCTTCGGACTTTAGCAAATGTGCGCTTATTGTAAGATATGTTCTGGCTGTGACTTTCCCGCGTTTTCCTCCCTTACTTCAGGATTGTGAATTGTTGCATAGTTTTACGATTAGTAAACTTAGTTTTACGATTAGTAAACTTAGTTTCTTTAGTTTTACGATTAGTGATGTCGAGGGTTTTTCTATTTCCTTATGTACAGGGTGCGTCACCAAAATCGAACAATTTCTTTAAACAAAATGTTTTTTATTAAAAATTAAATATTACAAAAATCTTTGTACATGACACTTGGGAGATCCCTGTAGAGCACAATTATTCAATATATCCCCCATTAGTTTGCATGACGGCTTCTATTCTTGGTCTGAAGCGTTCGCTATAATGCGCTATCCATGCCGACGAATGCTGCCTCAATAGCGTTCTTAATGACGTCATATTGGGATGTAGAGACTTGTTTGTGACCCTTTCAACTATGTTCCATAATAGTCCAAGGGATTTAAATCTGGGCTGTTGGGAAGCCAGAATTCCTTCGATCAAAACATATTGACGTTGTCTGAGAGCCAATTTTGAGTCAAATGACTTGTATAAGCCGGTGCTGTCCTGCTGAAAAACATATGGTCTTCCGGACGCCAGTTTCCACGGCTTCATTACATTTATCAGAATGATCCGAGTCATCCGAAATCAGAGCTTGAATCTTTTCAACGACTGTTCGTGGTGACTTCTTTGCTGATAAAACCTTCGTTGGATGGTTCTAAAGCTGTATATTTTGCCGTTATAAGCAGTTAATCTCGGGTATCCAAAGAACCGAATTATTTCCGTTTCTGAACGCCTAGCGCGAAGGCTTTCGATGATCGCGGCTCTTCGATTATACTCCGCACTTGGTTTCAATATGGCCATTTTGAGAATATGACTGTTTACTAGAAGCATCAGGCTTTCTCGGACGCCAACAACAACCTCTGGCGAAGGCAATAAAGTGAAAAATTTTAATTGAAATTTGTCCGGATTTTGGTGACGCACCTTGTATTTCACATCCTTTGTAAATGGCGGAATGATTATCAAGGCACATTTGATAGATATGCTTCGAATCTTTTTTGGATAGTCTACGGTTTTTTATGTCCTTCAGTGCACTTTACGTATCTATATGGGTGCAGACAATTGTTTTCGATATATTCATATTGTGACATCATTGACATTGCACAATTGATCTTCTTTTCTTGGGATCTTCTTTGGTTATTCGAGTATTAAAGATGTAATTTTTTTACAAATTTATTATTAGGTCCAGATTCGATTGACAAAGAAGATATTTAATTTTTTATCGTGATCAAATCTAGCGTTCAGAATTTCATCTCTTATTGTTTGTTCTATAGCCTTCTTGATAGATTCAATAAAAGTTGTGAAAGTGAAAGTAAAGGTGTTTAATTACGATTCGATAGAGTGTCATCTTTTTTAAATCTTTTTTAAATCTTTAATAAATGTGTATTACCTTGGTCTCTGACTAGATTTTATAACTTTTTGTACTTATCTGTATTTGTACAGAAGATCCTCAATTGGTGGAGTAATTATTTTGTATTTGTAGTCCTCTATAGAAACCTTTATTATGTTTAATAGAGTAATAAGTTTAATTATGTCTTCTATATCATATAAAAATATTAGTAGCGGTTTGTTAGGCTTTTTGATAGTTGGATTGTTTCCATCGACGTCAATTGGCAACTCTGAGAATCTGTTTGCGATAGGAATGTCTCCTATTGGTGATGAATATGATTGTGTTCTTTTTTTTTGTACTGTCTGAGTACTAGAGCCTTTTGCTTTTCAATCGACTCTGAATAGTTATATTTTGCTGAGTGTTCATTCCTTTGTTCACAGTTTTTTGATGTCTGGGTCCAAGGAAATTAGTGTTAATCACAAGTTAAATCAAAGTTGCTGTCAATAGTCATATCTTAATTCTAACATCAGATTTGTATTCAGCGAGTATCCGCTAAAACTCTTATGTAAGATAGTTGAGTGCAATACAGGAAAGTCACCAATACCAACATTTTGTTTTTAGACAATATTTCTAAACAAAAGATGAAAATAAAACTTTAAGAACATAAGTATACATTAAAAAGTATCTTCTATCAGATAGTATAAACAGTTTTTTGTACTGTTTGCAATTTTGCAATAATTAATTTTTTCATTGGATAAGCAAAAATGAGTGTCTGATAAAATGGGCTCCAAAACTGACATAGTAAACAATAATGTTACGTATTCTATTCTTTTATATTCCTATTCTTTTCCTTTTACAAGAATTATCTGTATAAAATATCTACAAATGAACGTATATAAGATTTTCCAGAATTTTTTCACTTCATTATAAAACATTTTTATTGAATTATGGGCATATTTACTTTATGCTGAGGTCTGCAAGATGCAAATATGTAACGCGATAGTTTTTCCATATATACACGGTTGTCTTTAACTCTAATAGAGCTATTTAATACTATTAAGCACATTATTAAGTCAGTTCTTAGTCTATTTTACAGATAGGTGTGGTGGTTTACGCTGCACTAATTTTAAATTTAAAATCACATTATGAAAAAATTAAAAGAAAAAAATAACAAATAAAACTGATTTAGGAAACTACAAGCATTTAAAATGACGTAATATTATCAATAATATAGTCACTATTATTCGAATTATGCAATTTGCAAAAGAAAATCGTAAGAATTTTTATTTTCGCATTCGTAAAATTCGTTTTTAGTTGATTTTGTATAAAAACAAGCCACAAATATACGAATTATGAGTTTGTGCTTTTTTAATTAGCTAAACAGATAATTTTTTATTATTATTAATAAAGTGCAATACTTAATTTCTGAAAAATAAGGAGGGGTGTCGCTTTTGGAGACTTATGTCAATATCGGCGACTTTTCTCTAACAACTTTAATTTAAATAATTCAACTTCTAGTTAACAATAATTTTCAGACAATTATTAATATTGCACATTTCAAGGAATTTTTTTTTAAAATCCAACTCCACAGTTTTCTTTCACATTTATTAACAATTAATTTAAAAAAAAGTTCGTCTCGATCAGTTAAGAATAAAGATCTATAGCGATTTTTGAACAATAAATTCCCATTGTGTGCCGGTCAAACGCCACAACTCAAGTGATGATTATTTCTATATATCCCTCTCTATATGACATAACGTGTTATAAACGTCTGTGATTCGGCATCTATGCAGATAGTGGAGTAGCACGGTCTTCTGCGATTTTTTTATTCTTCCTTGATCTTTTTTTTCGAGACGCGTTATTTCATGCGACTTCAATTTGAACGATTAATTTTTTCACGTCGAAATAATTATTAATATTATAGCGACGATAAATCCTAAAAAAGCTGCTCAAGTGTTGTTGCTTTAAGTGAAGATGACAGAAATTAAAGATGTAGCTGAGACACTTGATTCGTCAGTATCAATGTACTTATTTCGTAAATTCTTTTCAGAGGAGGCCTAATTCGGGACATCCTCGCTATTCCAACAACAATGATAACAAATTACATTAAATTCTTTAAGAGACAGACATCGAATAGCTGTCCAAATTCGAAATAATTTAAATTTCGCAACACTAATATATCCGTTGACACCATTTGAAGAAAATTAGTGGAACAAAATCTGTTTTCGCGCAAGCCTGTGACTGTACCTTTGCTTCAACATTGCCATCGCGTAGCCAGACTCAATTTTGCAATAGAGACTGGACTCACATAAACTGGGATTAGCGCAAAGTTCTTTCTAACAATCTCGTTTTCTTCTCTATTCTCCAGATGGACAAGAATAAATTTATCGTAGCAAAGAAGAATGACTTGCATATTTTAAGTAAAGGCACAGCTGTAATGAAGGCCCTGTAATAATTTGGGCAAGAATTTCTGCAAATGCTCACTTCTTTAACAACAATATGAACGCAGATGTATACGTGGAAGACATAGTCATTCGATATGTACGGAACATATTTCATCAGATAGAATTTCTTGTTTATGCGAAATAATGCTTGATCACATATTGCGAGAAGAGACCATAACTTGAGCTAATGACAGCGGTACCATAAATTGGTATAACTTAGCAAAAAATGGTTATATCAAACCAATTTTACTCCGTAAAAAAGCATTTTAAATATAAAATTCTATACTTTCATGTTCATTTTATCCTATTAGCTTGTGACGTCTAATTCAGGCCATGTATCGTCGCAATCTCAAACCTTTGATTATCAATTTTGCAATTTTTTCTTCTCACTTTTGCCACTTCGAAAAAATTGGCCTAGTACAATTCTCAAATATCCTTAAAGTGGACACTGCAAACTTCATTTTGCATTTTTAAATATATTTTTACCTTTATTATTTACGAAGTTATAATCATTTGAAATTTGATAAATATTTCCTAAATTTTCAGTGTACCACTTTTTTTGCAGATGAATATATATTCACAATCAGCTTGTATACAACCTGCTTGTAATCATCAAAATATATTCACGATCTGGACTCTTGCACTCATCTGTATATATTTGCGACTCATTCACAATCACGATCAGCTTATACCGTGCAAAATCTCTTGTATATTAACGATCCATACATAACCTTGTACATATCTCTAGTCGTTTATGCGTAGTCGCCATACACACTTAAGTCCATGCAAGACCACTGACTCTGCAGATCGACTCGATTCTAACTGAAAGTGGATCACCTCAGTGGATCACCAATTCTAATGAGACTGGGTCAACTCGCGTTTAGATTTGAGTTTATTTTTCGAGTCAGTGTCGTCAGCGATTCAGAATTACAATCAGAATCAGAATCAGTATAGAAATACAAGATTTAATCATTCAACGCTTGACAGCAGATAGATTGTCTTCCTAACAACTATTGTCATATAGGGAATCATATTTCTGAATAAAGATACTTTTTGTAAAACAATTTAGCGATTATATATAAGAAAAAATAGTTCGTAAATATCCGTAAGAAAGATGGCATTAAAAAAGAAACAACTTGGAAATTACGATTCGGAAATATTATTAATAAATGAAGTTCGAGAAAGACCTTAATTCTGCGAATCTATCAGCCAAAATATCTGAAACTTAGCCAGTATTATGTTCATTTTCAACATAGATATTATATTGCGACACAATTCGTCCGAGATTTGCGATAATCTTACGTTTTAATTTTACTCTTCTATATAGTTAAGTCAGTCAGTGGCAATTGTCGGCAAATATCAACAAATATGATCGATTAACCCGAATCGGATACTGCAGTCGGGCCTGCAGAGTCTATAATACAGCCTTTATGCATATTCGTGCACTGCGATCCGCGCAACTCATCTGGCGGCAGATAGATTTCCTAACAACTATTGTCAATATAGAAAGTTCTGTAAATAAAAACATTCTTTAAACGATTTAGTAAAACGATTTAGTGCCTCACGCTTTTCTCAAACTTTGGCTCCGACGAGCAAATTCCGGCGAGCAATTTCAAAATTTCTTATTCATTGACGAGAATGAAACGTAATGCGTACTACATAATGTAAGTAAACGAAATTTCATCAAACACAATATAATTCAATATGTTTGAAGATATTCATATTTAACTTGGATACTTACTTTAGATACCTCAAAAGGTTTCGTAAGTATATTAGATGACATATCAGCAACAAGTGGTATGCCATTTATTTCCGGGATAAAATTAAATTCAATTCCTGGAAACATATATATTTTAGTACACATATATCCGTACATAATTCTTAACAAAAATAAAGATCGGAATATAAGTCGAAGATAAAATGACATAAAGATAAAATGACAAAAGATACAATGGACATACAATGGATCCTCTAAAAACGTAAATTGTAATGTGAAATGAAAAAAAAGCTTAAGAGGTCACTTCTAAAATACAGCTCACTAAAACACTTCTTTTATTTTCCATCAATTTATGCTTTCTAAAAGTTTCATTCATACTTCTACTTTTCTCTTACAATCGACTTACATCTCTTTTTTTTTTATTTTTGTAAGCAAGATTAAAACAATAAAACAATTCAAAATGTTTTTGTTTACCATGTATAGTTTCATTAGCGCAATAATAAACATATGATGCATTCGCGTTTAAGTTCCATGTGGAAGGATGCGGAATTTCTGTGTATTTTGTCATATTAGACAAAACCATGTTCACTTTTCCATATTTCGCTGCTTCTTTTGCCGCTTTTGCAGACCATGAGCCTAAATAAATGCAATTTAAATTACGAAATTTTTTTATCTTATCTTATTTAATTTTTTTATCCTATTTTATTAAAAATATAAAAATTACGATCTCACCAGTTACTAAATAATCCGCAGTTCCTGTATTCATAATATTAAGAGGAATAGCTGCAAAAATGGCAGTACCGCCTCCTTGCATGAACAGGATTTTATAGTTGTCAGGAATATTGCTTTAAAGAACAAAAATCATATGTAAAAATTAATAATTTACGAGAAGTATTTATAAACAGGATATACAATCTCATTTTGTTTTAAACAGTCTCAAAAAATGTATAAAAAACATTTTAAAAGAAAATTGTGTGGCTTAGAGGAGCGCAAATAATGATAAAATCAGTTTTCGAAAAATCTTAATACTTTAAGATCACATAAAAATTATTATTATTTCTTAAAAATAGAATTATATAATTTATTTTATGTAACATATTTTCTTTAATTTATTCATATAAAAATTGAGATAGAAATATTGAAAAAGCCAAATAATTTTCGAATTATTTTATACTTATTCTGTCACATGTTGAATAAAATATAAAATATCTCGATTCATTTTTTTTATCATTGTACCTTAATATTTTTATGCACAGAAAAATGAGATGAATCAATTGGTATAAAAAAAGACACATAGTCACTTATTTAAAAAAATACGCATTTTGCAATATTTAACTATATATATATTTTTTTTAAAGCATGTGCGTTTTTACATTTATTTATTTGATTATTCTATGCATAAAAATATTAAGATTGTTAAAAAATTAATATTTTACGAGATATTCTAAATTTCATATCAATATAAGTCTATGGTAGAATAAAGTATAAAATAATCACAAAATTATTTTGATTTTTCCATATCTTTACCTTTTATATGTAGGAAAAATTAGAAGAATTATATTACACAATATACATATTGTTACGTCCAGTGAATTCCACAATTTTTTGTTTCATGAACGTTCGACAAAGTAATCAGTTAGGGTAAATAAAAACTCAGTCACCAATCAGCGAGCGTGACAATATTTAAAGAACGTGTTATTAATCACATTAATAGAAACCTTCCCAGCAATATTGAAAAAATAAGCAAAAACATAGAAATTCAGAATCTCCTGATCCACGGTAATAAAATTTATGATAAAGATTATAAATCATGTAAAGAAAATATTGTTTAAACACGATAGATTTTAACAAGTACAGAATCTTGTGAAAAATCGTGGATAGCGAGAGAAAGGATAGTGGGTAGAGATCTGTGACAGAGAAAAGAGAATACAAAGACGGATGAGAGGTGGGAGTAAAGGTTGAGAACAGGAAGAGAAGAAAAGAAGAAATCAGTCGAGGTTTGAAGCAGAGTGTAGTCATAGGCCGTGCGGTTCGGATGTCTTTCGAGAGTAACATAACTTACGAATTTGTTAGCTTTTTATCGAGCGCTTATTACTGAGAGCAATCGATCTCTCCTTTTTCTTTTCTTTTTATTTTTTTTCTTATTTGATCCATCGCGTGGTTTATTGGACTCTCTGGGCTTATATTTTTCCCTCACACACGATGGCCTCAGGCGGAGGTCATGACATCGTTCATTAGTCATTCTAGCGCTTCCTTTTCTCTCTCTCCCCCTCTTCTTTCACTTTCGACTCAACTCTAATTCCTCTTTGTCTCCTAATACTATGAATTCCAACGATTTCAACTCTCCTGCTATTTCAAAACAAGAATTCTTAAAAGATCTCATTCAAGAAACGGGTATTTCCCTTCCAACTACATGTGCCTCAAGAGACGCTATTGCTATTCGTCATCTCTTGCTTTCAATAAGAAACTTCTATCTCAATCACTCACAAAGTCTTCAGAAATGCAAATTTCAGAAGTTATAAATACTAGAAAACAACTGTGTCTAATCCGGTGGACCGCAATGAGGAAACCTCGAGCGCTACACCACCAAAGAAATTGTCAGATACCTCTAATCTATCTGTACAATCGAAGCCATCTACTCAATCATCTGCCAACGGCTCTGTATAGACATTACAAACTTGATGAACGCTTCTCAATCTAAAGTTGTCTCGGTCCTATGACTGATCTCAAGATAATGACCTTTATGTAGTTTATTTTATGTATTCTACTAATCAAGATAACTTCATCCACCCTACTTTGATTAGTAGCATCATTGCCAAAGCACACATTCCCGGCATTGCTGAGATTAAAAAGATTGGCAAAGGAAAAATTCTCATCAAGGCAATGTCCGCCAACGCTGCCAGAATTACAGAAAACCCTACCTTCGCTCAACATAATCTTCATGCTTTTATTCCTGCATATGAAGTTCTCAAGGGGTTATTCAAGATGTTTCAATTGAAATTGATATCGAAGCCATTCGCTCTAACATCGAAATTCCTCGTTATAAAATTCTCAACATTCAGAGATTTAACTGCAGAATCAACCGAGATGGTAAATCTGAATATATCCCTTCTAAAACCTTGCTCAAATTTGCAAGTCAGATCTTCTTCCAAAGGAAGTCTTTATTTTTAAAATCAGACAGAGATCCGCCCATATATTCCCAGGCCTAAAATCTTCTCTTGTTATCGTGTCGGACACATAGCCAGAATATACGAACTTAGATGTCTCAACTGCGGCAAAAAACACACTGAAAATGAATCTTGTCCACTCCAAGGAGAGCCTAATAAGTGCACTGTCAGGGTAACCATAGTGCAATCTTTAAAACATGTCCTCTCATTCTTAATCATGAATGCATTATTGATCTGGCGACTCTGAAAACATTCCTTTGACTAACATTCCTTTGACGCGAAGAAAATTGTCAACAATAGCATTAACTTCTAACTCGAATTGCAGCCTTAACTCAAGTAATTTCCCCTCTCTTCGAGAACAAAGTCACCTAGGTAATTTGGAATCTCCTCGCTAATTTTGAAACTTACAATCCCTACAACTGGTTGCAAAATAATATATCGCTTAATTCTTTCAGATCTTATTCCCAAGCGAATCCCCCCCCTCCCCGCTCCCTAAGCAATTCAAGCTTATATAATAATTCTTTGAACAAACGTTCCTCCACACAATTTACTAAACATACATTTTCTTCTTCCTCAATATCTCAGAGATTCAATTTCGCTCCCCCAGCTTCAATATAGCGCTCTTTGGGAGCTTAACGATAGGTCCTCGCAATTCTCCAGTAACGGAGTTTCCCTCTAGAACACTTCCTCTTCTTCTAGCAACTTCTCCCCTCAACGAAATTTTTTCACCTCTTCCTTCTTTAATAATATTCTTCCCTTAATTACTGAACTCATTACAACATTAATTTTTTGCAAACGAACGATGCAGCTAAAATTATTAGCACTATCTCCTCTCACTCATCTCGAACACCACCCCTCAGCCCTTCTCCTATGTTTCCGACAATCATCATTCCGATATGCCTTCAAATTTTAACTACAATGTTCGTCATTGCTCTGATAACTTCTCTTCTTACCACGTCTGTCCAAGAAGACAATTTTCGGAACTAGATCACCCTTAGAAACTTTCTTACGTTCCCCCTCTCCGATAACTTCGAAATCTCCTTACTCTAACACCCCCGCAACGACTCTAGGAACCTTTCTAAAGACCTTAAACTGTTACAATGAAATTGCAGGAGGGGGGCTAGATGCAACCTAACCTCTCTCCAATCCATTTCCCACAATTTTGACATCATTTGTTTACAGGAATCTCTCTGCTCAAACTCGACAACAACTTTAACATTCGAGGCTTCATAGCTATTAGATTAGACATTTCTCAACCTGAAGATAAAGGCGTCTGTACTCTAATCAAAGAAAACCTTAATTTTTTAACAATTAATTTTCCTTCTCTTTCCCACCCGTCTGTAGAATTCGTTGTCATCAAACTTCTTTCTCCTAAAGATCCCATTATTATTATTAATATCTATAGACATTCAAAACACTTCCTCGTCTTTTTACTCAGATCTTATAAATCAATTTCAAAAATTTAAGCTATTCCTTATTGTTGAAGACTTTAATGCTCACTACCACGATTGAGGATGTACCAACACATCAACTTCAGGTGCCAAACTTCTCAAAGCTATAGAGGATCACTTAATTATTCTCAAAACTTCTTCCCTAGTCCTCCTCATCCCATTTTATTAATATTGATCTTGTCATTGCATCTCCTCTTTTATTCTCCTTATGCAAAATTTCAGTTAAAATAGACACTTATGGTAGTGATCATCGTCTGGTTATTACAGAATTTCAATTTTCACCTCAGAACTCACTTAAATTTTGCTACAAACTCTCTCTAAAACCATATGAGTGAGATAATCTCTATTTATACCTTAAGTCTAACGCTTCAGACGTCCTTTCGTTTACGGACGCTTTTCCCAGCCTGTTATAATAAATTTTTCTCGTTCATTTTGGAATCTACTAGAAATTTTATCCCGGTTAACAAAAGGCTTCCGCGCAGTCAGGTTTATTCAAGACGACCTGATCCTCTCGCCTGATGGAACAACGCGTATTCCCAAGCCGTCGACGGAAGCCGTCAATGAAAGCCCTCAAAGAATTCCTCAAACATACTTCTTCGGAAATATACTCCCTTTTCAAAACCTCCCGCAGAAAATGCTCTCAAACTTTAATTCCTAACAAACGCTCTAGCTGGCGTAACCTGATGAGTGGTTTCAGTGGCCGCACTCCATCCGTACAAGTCTGATCCCTTATCAAATTTCAAATGTAACAAACACAGTCTCCGATAACGATCTGAAATTTCAGCAAAGTTCTAATGACGCGATCTTTAAACTATGGTCTCCTTCCCCAATTTTACAAAGTCTATAGAAGACATGCTGCAGGAGGATGTCTGGAATCCGAATGTTTTTTCCCGACTCAATGTCTCTTTCACCCGATCTCATAAGGGCCTTATCTTCCGTCTAGAAATCCTCTTCTCCTGGACTCGACTAAATTGATTACTCATTTTCTCCTGAGTACTTAGACTCTCTCCTGAGAATTTTCAATGATATCTTCATTCTCGGTGTCTTCCTTGACTCGTGGTCTAACTCTCTTGTCGTCCTCATTCTCAAACCAGTCATCTCGTCAGTTAGACCTATTCATTAATCTCCTGTTTCGCTAAACTTATGGAACGTTTAATATACTTTAGACTTGTATGATATATCGAATCTCGTCTCATTCTCACTTAGTCTGGATTTAGGTCATTTAGATCTTGCACGGATAATTTGGCCACGCTTACCACCAATGTTAAATCTGATTTTTTGAACCATTCTCCTACTGTGACAATTTTCATTGACATCGCGGGCGCCTTCGATAATGTTGATCCGCATATATTAATTAATTCCTTCTTTATTTAATTAAGATTTTCTTGATATAAGTATTCCTACTTACATCAGGAAATTATCAAGAAATCCAGCTTACATTTATCTAAAATTTTATTGGCAGACGACGCTTAAGTTTCGTAGTTAATGATACGTTAGTAGGCCCCTTTTGATTCAAAGGCATACCACAAGACTCTACTCTCTATTTAATATCTACTTTCTATTTAATATCTCAAGGACACGGGCCTCAGATACAATGCCAATTTACTACAATATGCTGATGATGCTGTCCTCTACTCTACGCAACGAAATATCAATGATACTATCAAATTTGTTCAACACTCACTTAATAATATTTACGCACACCTGAGAAGCACAGATTTGGATATCTTCCCCACAAAATTCAAGTGAATTATTTTTAGTCTAAACAAGAACATTTCTCCTACTTCCTCTTTACACATCAACAATCAGGAAATCTCTAGGGTGAACTCACCGCTTTCTTGGAATCATACTGAACCACAAACTAAACGGCAAGCTACATCTTAAATACCTCACGGAAAAAGGCAAAAACATCATCAATATTAACGATTTTTCGGGAGTTTCATGGGGTTCTCATCCCGGCCTACTACTCACTATTTGCCACTCCACTCTTGGGAGCTCGATCAAATACGGCGGTCAATTTTTGGAACTAAATCTCCTGATTTCATTAAGCTTCTCCGAATTCAATATAAAGCCATCAGAAAGAAAGGCTGTGAGATATCGTATCTCCCCTTCCATTAACACCATATGAAGCGAAAATACTTCCTCTTCATCTTAGATTTAATCTCGCCATCTCATGATACAGTTACAAACCTATGGCTTGTAAATTTAGTTCCATCTTACTCAGCCTTAATTCAAATGGAGCTTATTGCTTCTCGCACGAACCGGAAGATTGATGCCATCCAAAGCTCCAATCTATTTAAGACATATATCACAAGCAGACACTCAGAAAAATTCATTCATCGCTCATCTTACCCGGCAGTATTCTAGCATGATTTGGAAGTTTTATCCTATAAGAGCACCATTGTCACCTACAGCCATGCGCCATGCTTGGTTGTGACAAAGAAGATCCACAGGGATTTATTGCTGCCCAATTTCTTCATAAGTCTTTTGATTACAGACAACACGCAGTTACTTTTTATACGGACGGTTCCAAGGAACCGGCTATTCTGACGATGCGGGACTTTTCCCCCAATTTAAACATCAACATCGCTCATAAATTTCCTGCTGAAACGTCCATCTTCTTTGCTGAACTCTGGGCGATCTAGTCTAAGCTACCCTACTTGCTCGAGACTATAACCATAATCGCATAATCATTTTCAGCGATTCCAAGAGCACCCTCGACGCCATCTGCAACAATAGGTATTACCAGCGCAATTACATAATTTATTATATCAAACAGGCTCTGAGTGCAGCTAAGGACATCTCCATAACCTTTTTTTGGATTTCTTCTCACTCTAGTATCCCGGGAAATGAAACTGCTGACTCTATTGCCAAGGAAACTGCAATCAAAGGCTCTTCTTCTAATTTTCGTGTTCCATGAAGCTCTTCTACGAATTCAGGAAGGCTGCGCTACAATTTAATAACTATCTCAAGACAATGGCTTCTACTAAAAGCATATTCGAGCGTTATCCACCCGTCTCTAAGAAAACTCAGCAGAGAGAAAATTGTTGTGATTAATCATCTGAGATCTAATCACTATAATTTAAATGAAAACTTATATAGAATTAATGATAAACTCCCCTTCTTGTCCTTGTGGAATAATAAAGCAAAGTATCAATTATGTCATATTTGAATGCGACTTCTACAATCACAAAGCTCTTCACCTTCGTTCTTATTTACGTAACAAATTAATATAAATATTCTAACTCTCCTGAAGATATCTTCTCTTTCCTTTCCCCCAAGTTATGCAGGCTTCTCTTAGCTTTTATGAAAGCTAGCGAACTCTTCTTTTAAATTTCTCTGTCCTTCTGTGGCGCGCAACTACCACTGGATGATAGCAGGCGTCTGGACGGAGGGAAGTAGCCCCCAATCAAAAACATGCTACACTTATATACGTTTCATCTAAAGTACTTTATATCTATTGACAAAATCCTCAATGGTCCTGTCTGACTGCCGGCCCAATCAAGAAGAAGAAAAAGAGGTTTAAACCACGCTTAAATACAGACAACTAACCGACTAGGAGGTTGGAAATTGGAGTAGAGACTGCGCTTAATTATTGAAATTAAGAACAAGGCATTAAATTTTGTATCCTGGTATCTAATGATTCTACAGATGGATGGAGAGTGATTCATGCCAAAGATGAACCTCGACATCTGCAAACCCAGCCAATA
>Ga0157364_1002149_pt1 | contig 17965 bp, 6 predicted proteins | sample AttsexASBM2_FD_111476 | JGI IMG/M metagenome (GOLD analysis project Ga0157364, IMG submission 111476) | Fungus gardens microbial communities from leaf cutter ant in Ribeirão Preto, State of São Paulo, Brazil - Atta sexdens ASBM2 | ecosystem: Host-associated > Fungi > Mycelium > Unclassified ...
GCGGCAATGCTTCGCGCTCCTGCTGAACCGTTACTTTCGCGATATACTTCACGCACAAGGCTCAGTAATGCCACTCTCGTGGCATCAGGCTTCCTGGGCTGCCGCCAGTATTTATAACTGCTGTGATGAACCCCAAACACGTTACACACAACGGCAACAGGAAACCGTGCCCTGAGTTTCTCAACTAATGAGAATTGTTCAGGGAGTCCGACATCAAGAGCGCGGTAGCCTTTTTTAATATATCTATTTACATTTCAACACGTTGAGGCTTTTTCTTTAGTTCACGTATTGCTATCTGCTCGGGTGTCATGGGGGAAGCGGCAGGTGATTTGCCTGCACGTTCTCCTTTCAACTGTCGGACCCACTTATCCATCGTCGATTTGCCGACATTCATTGCTGTAACAGCAGCGGCAACGGTGTAATGCTGATCGAGAACTAAATGAGCCGCTTCGAGGCGAAACTCGGGGCTGAATTGCGTCTGGTACGTCCGTCCATAATGTCACCTGTTTTGACTGTGAGGTGATAATATCACCTCTATTCAGGTGGCCAAATTCACTATGCCACTACAAAACAAAAAAACCAGAAGAATATATTTTAATAAAAAATCAATCACATAACACGAATTCATTAATAAATCTGTAGTTTCCCAAAAAACAAAAAATTGAAATCAGTAAAACACTGAAGTATACTTTAATGTTTTTTTGTGTAGTAAAAAGTTTTCTTTCGCTTGATTCTAAGGAGCTTGCCTTGCATCAAACAGAATGTAGTTCCAGGGGGAAATGCACCTCCTGGCTAAGTCACTTCCTTAATCGCAGAGGATTGAGACAACCAGATGGCAGGCCACTCTATGAGTACCATGCAACCAACGAAGAATATAATAATTTAACACAACTACTCCGGACAGTGAGTCCGACACAGTCTGATATCGATCATATAGATTACTCTGCTTGTTTTGTTCTTTTTTGCTCTGAGTGGTATCGAAGAGATTATGAACGCAATTATGGCTGGACATGGGACCCTATTTACAAAGCCCTGGGAATATCGCTAACATCTACAGAATTAAGGAATATGATCCCTAAGGGAATGGAAGGTTATTGGATTCGCCCTATTCGTTTTTATGAATCAGATCGACGTAATTTCCTTGGAACTTTATTCAGTGAAGGGGGATTACCATTCCGCCTGCTAAAGGAATCAGATAGCCATTTTCAGACGGTATTCTCCCGAATTCTCCACCAATATGAACAAGCACAAATTGCGGAATATCCCATACAATCACTGGTAAGAGCCGTCATAGATAAGTCAGCCCTGCCTGCAGTTTTTAGCGAAGATACCTCTGTCGAACTTATCAGCCATATAGCAGAAAAACTCAGTTCGTTGGTGATAATGCACAACCTGAGCAATCATGACGAACCAGTGAAACAACTTGATCTGGTGCAGCCCAAATGGCGGGGCGAATTTCCCATGCCTCTTGATGATGAAACTGGCACTCACTTCCTTAATGGATTGCTATGTACTGCGTCGGTAGAAACAAAATCCCGTTTACAAAAAAATAAAAGATCCGGTTGCCAGTTTTATTGGTTAGAAAGCCAACCTGATCAAATAAAAGCGATAATTTCACTGCCTGACGAGCTTTCTTTCTCTATAGTCAGTGAACCCTCAACAACCCGATTTGAACTCGCCATTTATGAAGATGGAGAAGAAGTTGCCAGCCTGGGTCCCGCCTATGCTACCCTGGAGAATACTTATGCCAAAGTTCGCCTTCGTAGAAATGAATTAAGGTTTGTCAGACGTCAACCTGCAGCAAGTTTATCAATTGTTGCACGAACCGGCGGAATGATAGTGGGAGCCATACAACTGGAAAGAAGTGAAATTGCTATTGGCGAGGTACCACTTACTTTTATTCAGGATGGAGAACGCTGGTTATTGCAAGGGCAGGCTTCATGTAGTGTACGTCATAGCAATGTTCTTATTGCCCTACCTAAAAACGAAACGTCTATTTCAGGATACGAAAGCGTTCCGGGTGCAGTGTCATTATTAGGATTTCAAACACTATCGATAAAAGGGCGACAGGATGTCATCATTTCCGGAAATGAAACGTACAGAATTCGAACAGGGAGAGAACAATCTAATCCGTGTGAATTTGGTTTTCTTGGAAAACGTGTGGACTGGAATTGTCATCCTGAAGAAACATTTCTTGGTGTACCTAAAGTCACGACTAAACACCCAGAGATTGAAAACATACAATTAAAACGTTACCTGAATGGCATATCATTAGATGAATGTCAGGTGCAAGAAATGATGGGAACTCAATTTTTTTCTGTCAGAAATACTCAAAATGAAACACTGCTTCGCCGAAAAATTGGGATATTACCAGCAGATTTTAATATTGAAATAAAATCTGGCGAGCTGGTAAATGAAGGCTCCATTATTATCTCAACTCAACACCCCTGCATATCGGTTTTAAAAGACAAAACACTTGAGGCTTCCCGCAAACGTTCAGCAGGAAAAATAGAGATATTACTCAAAGCCGAAGGAATTCCGCCTGCATTTATCTCTATCCAAATTTATCCAAATTTGAGCGCAGACCCGATAGAGATGGTTCTGCCTTACCCGGCAAAAGGCTGCCTTGCCATTGATGCCAATGGGAACACTCTGGATAAAAATATAACGCTCCATGATTTGCTGGGTTCCAGAGCTTTTTTGTTTGGTAACAGTAGTGATCCGACACATTTTTCACTGGAATTACATTTACGTTCCAAAAGCGGGCTACAGGCATGGCATGAATGGTATTACACAGTGAAAGCCTCCCCCATTGAACTCAATTTATATAGCCTGAAAGAGCACATTGAAAACCTACTCTCTCTTAAAACTGGTATTGACCAGGTCATAGAAATGCGCATCAAAGGTGCTGGTACGGTGATGAACTGGCAGATTCGGCGCTATAGATACAGCCTGCATTATGATTATGAAAGAGAACTTCTCAGTAGCCAGCCAACTAATTATCGTACCGGGAAAACCCCTTCCCCAACCATCATGTTATTAAGTGAGCCCGGGAGGAAAGTCATCCCGTTATCATCCAGAATGAGCGAGGGTGTGTCGCTAGGTGAATATGAGCTGGGTTCGATTGTTAACAAAAATGGGCCATGGCTAGTTGTTCCCAGACAGGGTGAAGAAATGGAGTTTCGTCCCTGCTTTATACGCGGTGAGCCACCCTTGCCTGTGGATGAAAATAATATCCACTCGTTACAAAAAGCGACCCAGCTTTTTAATCCCCGCTCGGATGTAAATACCATTACGTTAGTTCTGGAACAAATGGCAAGCGATCCTGCACACTCTGGCTGGCAGTTTTTACGTAACTTATACGAGCAGTTTGGATATTTACCACTGGCTACTTTTGAGGTATGGCGTGCCCTGGTCCAGCATCCACAGGCATTGGCAATGTCTCTGTTTAAATTTGAGATGTCCATTGATTATCTCAACCGTATTGAAAGCGAGTTTCCTGTTTTCTGGGAGTTTTTGCCTATTACTGAAGTTAAACATGCTGCGATGCGTTTTCGAGCGTTTTTGACTCATAAAGGTGCTCCTGAGGAAATGCAGATAAAGTTGCTGGGTCGAATGTTTCAGCAATTAGGAACTGTATTTCCAACTTACGCCAGCGAAGTGCAAATATGGTTAGATCAGGGGAAATTACCACCGGCTTTTCCGGCACAAATGATAAAAGGCATCATTCATGAGTGGCATCAGGAACTCTTACGTGAACATAGCGAATCTCGCTGGCCAGAGTTTGGCGGGTCAGATCTTTTTCGTTGGTACGCGTCGCAAAAAGATCCCATTATAGAGGCTTCGTCTGATACCAGTTACCGATATTCCGTCACTTTGCTCCCTATATTTGCTGCCGCTGTTGCATGCGGAAAAACAACATTTGACAGCGTTTTTGAAAATAAACCCGGTGCCGTATTTTTCTTAAGACAAGTCAGAGATTTTGACTCGCGATGGTTTAATGCCATTTTCCAGTATTGCTTATTGCGTCATATGGCTGAAAAATAAAAAGGAATAAGGATGACTACACGCTATTTCTCTTCGCTGATTGAACAGTCGTTATCTCGTTCGACGGAAGCTACGCTGAGCATTATGGGCGTAACCAACCCTTATCTTCGCGAGCACCTTACGCAGCAAATGACGGCGGAATGTGGAAAGGATGGAGCATTTCTGGCTGCACCTGTGTTTCAACAAACATTTGGCTGGGAAAATTCAAATTTCACAATGAGGGATCTTGCCACAAAGCAAACGTTACTGAGCAAGGAGGTTGTTGATTCTCTCGATAACAAAGAAAACGGACGTTATCGCTTTGGCTCGACCTTGAAACCGTTCACACATCAGTTAGCCAGCTGGCAAGCATTACTTGATAAAAAACATTCGGTGGTAGTGACCAGCGGCACGGGATCGGGTAAAACCGAGTGCTTTATGGTTCCGGTGCTGGAAGATCTCTACCGGGAACTGCATGAAAATGGTAATAATCCGCTGGTTGGTATCAGAGCCCTTTTCCTCTACCCTCTTAATGCCCTGATTAATTCACAGCGTGAACGTTTAGATGCCTGGACCCAAGGTTTTGGCACCGGGATTCGGTACTGTCTGTATAACGGTAATACTGTAGAGCTGCATGCCTCAGTAAAAAGTGAGCAGACAAACCGGCCAAATGAGGTGCTTTCGCGTGAGAAAATGCGTGAAGAACCTGCTCCGATTCTGGTGACCAACGGCACCATGCTGGAATATATGATGGTGCGTCAGGTTGATGCACCTATCATTCAGAAATCAAAAGCGGAAAAATCATTACGCTGGATCGTTCTGGACGAAGCCCATACCTACGTAGGTTCCCAGGCTGCTGAACTGGCTTTACAACTCCGTCGTGTCATGACGGCATTTGGCGTTACGCCTGATGATGTGCGCTTTGTTGCAACGTCCGCGACTATTGCCGGAAGTGATGCCGAAAAGCAGCTGAAAAAATTCTTATCTGAGTTGTCCGGTGTGCCACAGGAACGTATTGATGTTCTGGGCGGTAGCCGTGTCATTCCTGACCTGGCACCGTGCCAGCATCTTTCTCTATCTCTGGATGAGCTTGAGCAAATTCCTGATTCTGATGGAGCGAGTATTAGCCTTGAGCGCTACACCGCGCTGACTCACTCTCCGCAAGCGCGTCATCTCCGTGAGATGCTTGTGAGTCAACCCAGACCGATGACGCTTGATACGCTGACCCGGCGTTTGAATGAGCTAACAAAACATCAGTACACTCAGCAGGATATTTTGCGCTGGCTCGATCTCTGTACCGGTACACTTCCCAATGCGCAGGAACCGGCATTTCTGAAAGTTAGAGCGCATATTTTTCAGCGTAATACCCAGGGAATATGGGCCTGCGTAGATAAACATTGCTCAGCTAAACACAATACTGCGCTGGAGAAAGGATGGCCTTTTGGCAATGTGTATGTGAATCAGCGGCAGAACTGCGAGTGTGGCAGCCCTGTTTATGAACTTGCGTTCTGTAATGAGTGTAATGAACCGCATTTACTTGCACGGGACAAAAAAGGAAAACTTGTACAGTGGGACAATAACGGTGGGGATGAGTTTTCGCTGCAGGATGAAGCACCTGATGATTTTGACTCTTCAAGTGAAATAGTTCAAAAAGAGCTGGTATTCCAGCCCCCCCATATTATTGCTGCTGAATGTAATACCGAAATGGGCTATATCGTGCAGCGCCTCGATCGTCAAACCCGAAGTATTGGCGTAGTCAACCCGGATAGTATTCCGCTGGCGATAAATGATATTGAGCAGGTCTGTAGCGCCAGCAACTGCGGTTATAGAGGGGAGAAAGGTAAACAACCCTTCCGGCGGGCACTGCTAGGCGGGCCTTTTTATGTGACGAATATCGTGCCTACCGTGCTGGAATATTGTCAGGACTTTATCAGTGATGAAGGTAAAGAGGGGGTTGGCCCACTTTCTTTGCCTGGCCGAGGGCGGCGACTGATCACCTTCACTGATAGCCGTCAGGGAACGGCACGGATGGCGGTGCGGATGCAGCAGGAAGCGGAGCGCAGCCGTTTGCGTGGTAGCGTGGTGGATATTCTTGGATGGCACCAACGTAAACAGTCAACACATGCGCCAAATGCCCAGGCTGACGTAACGAAGTTGACTGAGATGGCAGCACAGGCACGTGAAGAAGCGAAAAATCTTCATAATTGGGGGATGCCGGAAGAAGCGATCCGTCGTGAAGAACAAGCTGAGCGGTTAGAGCACGCTATCCAGGTCGCCACTGGCGGAAAAGTCGATACGGTTTTGATTTCCCTTTCCTGGCCTGAAATGGTCAATGAATTGAAAGATAAGGCGGATATCAAAGGTTCTATCCTGCAATATAACCACTATCTCAAACCTGAAATCTTCACTGAAAATGGTGGCCCTTTAAAACTCGCTGAAATGCTGCTTTTCCGTGAATTTATGCGGCGCCCGAAACGTACCAATAGCCTGGAAACGCAAGGATTGGTTCAGGTGGGTTATCAGGGGCTGGAGAAGGCGCATAGCCTCCCTGCTCATTGGCAGGAAAAAGGGTTAACTCTGGATGACTGGCGTGATTTTCTTAAGATTACGCTGGATTTCTATGTCAGGGAAAACAACTTCACCCAGTTGGACGAAGATCTGAAAAACTGGATCGGTAGCCGTTTCTCTTCAAAATTTGTCCGTAACCCCGATTCGAAAGAGCCTGATGACAACCAGGTTAAACGCTGGCCGCAAATTCGTCGCGGTAACGTCACGCAGCGTCTGGTCAAACTTTTGATCCTCGGCGCTAAATTCAGCAGCGTAAATACGGTCACAATCGATATCGTTAATGCGTGGCTAAAAGAGGCATGGCTTCAGTTGACAGGGTCATTAGCGGTATTGAAATCTGACGGCAACCGTTTTTATTTACCTAAAGAGCATCTGACATTCTCTCTGGTACAAAAAGCCTACATTTGCCCGGTAACCAATAAATTACTGGCGACGGCTTTCAGAGGTCTGACGCCTTATCTGCCAATGCATATTCAGTTTGAACGGCTGACCAGTGCACAATATGACGCCTTTGTCGCCCAGGCGGTGACGCTGCCTGAGATTTGGCAGCACGATCGTTCTCAGGATGATTATGTCGATGGGTTAAGAAAAGTTCGTGACTGGCTGGGTCAGGACCCTCTGGTGGCGCAATTACGTTCGCAAAACCTCTGGACGGACATTAACGATCGCGTCGTTGAAGGTGGATTTTACTACCGCACGGCAGAGCATTCCGCCCAGCAATCATCCGAACGTCTACAAAGTTATGAGCGTATGTTTAAAAACGGACAGCTTAACGTTCTTAACTGTTCAACCACTATGGAAATGGGCGTAGATATTGGCGGGATTTCTGCCGTGGTGATGAATAACGTCCCGCCGCACCCCGCTAACTATTTACAGCGTGCCGGGCGTGCCGGGCGTAGCAAAGAGTCCCGCGCTATTTCTTACACGTTGTGCAAAGGCAACCCGCACGATCGGCAGGTTTTTGCTAACCCTCTCTGGCCTTTTGAAACGGTGATCCCTGCGCCGATGGTGGCAATGAATTCTGAGCGTCTGGTACAGCGCCACGTCAATTCTCTGCTGCTGTCAGACTATTTGTGCCATGTCATCGGTGAAACCGAAAAAGAACGCACCAGCCTTAATAGTCAGTGGTTCTTTGGTGAAGAGCTTGAACAGTCGGTGTGTAACCGTTTCAAAGCCTGGCTGGAGCGTCCGACGCTGAGCATTGACGCGGCTTTGGTTCGTTTGGTTAAAGGCACCGCGCTTCATGGCGTTGCGGCAGAAAAGCTGCGGGATAAAACGTGCGACGCGATTGCGGCGCTGCAGAAGCGCTGGCTGGGAATTTATCGCGATCTTGTTAAGCAGGAAAGTGAGTCTCAGCCCAATACGCCGTATCGCAAACGTCTGGAGCTGGAGAAAAAACGGCACTGCGGCGAGTATCTGCTGCGCGATTTGGCGGCCAGAACCTTCCTGCCTGGATATGGCTTCCCAACGGATGTTGTCACTTTTGATAACTTCACTATGGAAGATTATATCCGCGAGAAAACGTACAAAGTCCGTGATAAGAGCGATCGCGAAGATAACGTCTCGCGTTATAAAGGCTTGCCCTCACGCAATCTTTCCGTGGCGATCCGTGAGTATGCGCCGGGCGCGGAGATTATCCTTGATGGCCGGGTCTTCCGCTCTGCAGGGGTGTCTCTACACTGGCATAATCTTAATGCTGATACCAATGAAGCTCAGCGTCTGGATAGCGCCTGGCGTTGTAACAAATGTGGTACGTTAGGCTATGAGGAAGGTATTGGCGGTTCGGGTGATTTGTTCTGTACCAATGATGCGTGCGGTGAGCGCATCACGCCGGAAAACCGACGTCAGGTTTTACAGCCTGCGGGTTTTGTGACGGATGCGCACGATCCGGTGACCAATAACATTGAGACCATGAAATTCATTCCGGTTGTGCCGGCCTGGGTATTTGTTAAGGCCGAGCGTGTACCGCTGCCGAACCCGTTGATGGGCTTTATGGCTTCCGGGGCGGACGGTAATGTATTCCAGCAAAGTATGGGGGAAGGCGGTCACGGCTATGCGCTGTGCCTGAGCTGCGGCCGTGCGGAGTCGATGCTCAACCTCACGGATGCGCCGAAATCCATGGAAGCACACTATCCGCCCCGTCCTGGAAAGGCCGACCGGGATAGCCAGAATCAGCGGATTATCTGCCCGGGCTCAACGGCGCTGAATAAAAATGTCACGCTAGGAGCGCTGGCCAGAACGGATGTCTTCGAGCTGATTGTCCGCCGCCCGCAGGACGGAGAGTATATTGCTGATAACACGGAAGAAGGGCGTATTGTTGCAATGACGCTGGCCGTAGCGCTGCGGCGTTCGCTGGCGAGTGTGCTGGGCGTTTCCGCAGCGGAGCTGGGCTACGCGGTGCGTCCGGTCAGGCTGGAGAACGAGCAATCCGTTCTGGCGGTGCAGCTGTACGATATTATCAGCGGCGGTGCGGGCTTTGCTTCCAGCGCGCCATTGCATATTGAGGCCGTGCTGAAGGGAATGGTGAAGCAGCTGGGCTGCCACCACTGCGATACCGCCTGTAGCGAGTGCCTGCTCGATTCACAGACCCGCCACGATCACGATCTGCTGGATCGTAAAGCGGCACTAGCCTGGCTGGGGGGGGATTTCAGCCACTATATTGGCTTGCCGGAAGAGGAGAAATTCTCTCTGGCTGATGCGCAATATTGCCCTGGGAGCATTGAAGATACTCTGCGACGGGCCATCAACGATGGGGGGCGAAAGCTCACGCTGTGGATGAGTGGGCCGTTGAATGAGTGGGATCTGTATGCCCGTCAGTTCCGCACCGCGATCCAGAACTACCGGCTAAAAGATGATGTTGAGGTGGTGCTGGTTATCCCGCGAAACATTGACGATCCGGAGATCCTTCTGGAACTCGCGCAGTTCACGGCGATAGGTGTGCAGCTGTGCCAGTCTGAGCAGGATACGGATACGCCGCTCGTTGCGCAGGTGGCATTTGACGATCGCCTGATGACGTTAATTTCTCGCAGCCATGACGCTATCATCCCCGGGCCGAACTGGCATCTGAATAGCCAGATGGTTATTCGTAGCCATTTGCAGGCGCCGATAGCGCTTTATAAAGCCGAGTTGCCATCCGAGGATGCGGGCAGCAAAGGCCTGGTTAACGATATTGAAATCCATAAGCAGCTTAACGGCCCGGTTTCTCAGTTTGGCCAACGCTTCTGGAACCTGCTGACTGAGTCTCAGGATGATATTCAGCGCTTGCTGACGGAATGCCGGGTGACGCGTATCCACTATAGCGATCGCTATCTGCAAAACCCCGTAGCGCTGGCGTTGTTAGGCGGGTTATTGAAGACGTTGAAACCGATGCTGACACAAGAGGCGGAAGTGACGATTGATACGCTGTTCAGGAGTAAAGAGCGCCTGGGGAACAAACCGTTCCATGATTGGATGAGTGAAGCAGACTTCCAGGATTTCGCCGACCAGTGGTTTGCGGCATCCATGGGACGAGCCGTGGAGATTCAGGCGTTCAACTCTGGCCGCGACATTCCGCACCACCGTAAGCTGATGGTGAGTTTTGATAATGGCCAGGCGCTGAAAATCCGCTTTGATCAGGGGATGGGATACTGGCGTATTAACTTTGCGCGAGCCTGGCGTGATTTTAACTTTAATGACGACGTCTCTTTCCAGCTGGGGAATATGGCGCAAGCCTGCGCAGAAGGCCAGGTAGTGAACAGCGAGGAGAGCTGGGCAACCGATGTGCTGGTGCAAGTTATCGCACCTTAATCAGGAACCGCTCCCGACTTATGGTCGGGAGCAGTTAGCGTCAGGCGGAACGTTTACCTGAAATCACGTCGATAAAGTCCTGCACCTGCCGCTGCTTACGGGCGGACAGCTTACCTACCCGATGAAAAGACTGAAGCAGCGTAGCGTCTTCCGGCTGCGGTGGTTTTGCCGTTAGCACAATACAGCCGTTCATCACCTTCACATCCACCTCGGTGCCGGTGGCGAAACCGGCGGCTTCCAGCCACTGTCCCTTCATGGTGAGGGCGGGGATGCGGGTGTAATCCGGGTGGCGCGTCGCATAACTCACGGTAAGATGACGGTTATTTGTTGGGGAGACTTCTGGATCGCACGGATCTGCAATAGAATGGACGGTAGTCATGATGGCTATTCCCTAAAATAGTGATTGTGATGAGCGATATGACCGTGTTCCCGCACGGCCATATCGCGCTAAATACCTGTACATATCATCAGTAAATAAAAGAAAAGTCCAGCTGAGAATAGACTGTAGTGGGAATATTCAGGAAGAAACTGGATATATTTTTGATGGTTATGACTGCGGGAAATAATATACACAAAATAATTTGAGCTGCATCAAGGCGGCAAGAGAACGAGTCCCTAGGAGCGTATATAAATACGCAACTAGGGTGAGCGAACGAAACCAACGCCGAGGCAGATTGAAGGATGAAGTGTAAAAAAGCGCACCGGCCAGGTGCGCTTGAAATAAGTATCAGGCTTTTTTACGCGAGGTTTTTTTACCGCCGCTGACGGCGCGTTCGGCCTTAATTTTTTCCAGTAGCGCGGCGGCGCTGTTTTCACCGCTGATGAGTTCAGGGTTTTCGGCACGCCACTGGGCGGTAAGTTCGCCGCGGAAGGCTTTTGCCAGGATCGACTGGGTGAGGCTGTTGACGCGGATTAGTGCGCTGTTGACCTGTTTTTCAATGGTGTCAGCGTAGGCGAAGAGTTGTTCGACGCGGCGGACAATTTCGTGTTGTTCTTCTAAAGAAAGCAAAGGAATTTCCATTGCTTTTAATTCCTTAACCCCTTTGAGATTAGGTATGGCAGAGCCAGTGCTGTTATCGAATAATTTTTTTTGAAACATAGGGGAGCGGAAAAGTAATTTAAAGAAACTATCTAGATATACTTCATTGTTAATTCTAACTCTAAGTAAAGCTTGGTTAATAATTCCCTTTGCACTATTTTGTGGTACTTGTGTAATTCTCCCTAAGCTGACGCCAGAACAGCTTATTAGGAAATCTCCATCTAAGACTTCAAAGGATTTCATTTCATTGAATTTATCTTCAGTAATAAAGTAGCGAGCGTACGAGCAATCATCATTTATTGGACAATATTGCTCATATACTTTATATCCTTCACTCACAAACATGGATTTTTTTAAGGCGCTACCAAATGGCCCTCTCTTAAATGAATCTTTCTTGTTTTTTAAAATACCCTCCCAGTTAGTGTTAGTCCAGTTTTGAATATTATTAAAATCTCGCCAATGTTTAGTTAAATTCCCATTGACCGCTGTCCCCAACACCGCCTGACGAAAACGTTTCAGGATTTGTGGGATTTGCTCAAGACGTGCCTTGGTGCTATCTACCTGCGCCAGCAGCGTATCGAGTTTATCAGCGATGATTTTTTGTTCACTAATTGATGGTAACATTATATCGAGATCATATGCATCATCTCGATTGAGCCCAGGAATCGCAGTTGAACGATTAAGTCTTGTTAATGGTAAAAATGTTAAATAATAAAACCAGAAATTTATTGGCTGTTGATGAAACTCGTCTACATAATACGTTGTATCAATGGGAAAAAAAGGAGCGACAGATTTATTAACTACACCGTGAGAACCCTTCCGGCCTACAATTAAACCATGGGTATTCACTAGAGCTGTGGAATGTTTACCTACAATACCATTTGAACCGAAAACATCAAATCCGATTCCATCTCTTGAATGTGCAGCTAAAGATTTACCATATTTTAATTCAATTAATGTTCCTAATTTAGTTTTTATCCATTTGTTTGGGAGATTATCAGTAGTCATTCATCGTCTCCGCAACCATTTGACCCAGCAACACCTTCTGCGCATCAGCCTCTTCCCCTGCCCCTAACTCACGCATCAATGCATCCAGCTCACCCAGGGCCTGTACCAGTTCACTCATGGCTTCTCCGGCTAATACGGCGGGCTCTGGCAGGCTGGCAGCATCGACACTGCTATTATCTCGTAGCCAGGAGATATCCAGCGAATCGCCTTTGGTATCGCGGATCCACTCCCGGGTAAAGACCCGCCAGCGGCTGGTGGTGAGGCGCTCGGCCACATTGTCATTTTCAGCCGTATCAGGAGCCTCAATGTCTTCAGCATTAAAGCTCCACTCCCCTTCCTGACGCGGGCTGTTGCCGTTGGGCGAGTCACCGAAAACGCCTTCAAAAGGTTTTAAATGGTTTTCATTGAAGGGGGTGCGCTTGCCAAAGCTCGGCATATTGGTACGCAGATCATAGACCCAGATATTTTGCGTGCAGTTCTCTTCCTGATATTTATCTGCCTCGGTACCTTTGGTGAAAAACAGCACATTGGTTTTCACGCCCTGAGCGTAAAAAATCCCGGTGGGTAAGCGCAGAATGGTATGCAGGTTACATTTATTCATCAGGTCCCGGCGCACATCAGTCCCAACTCCGGCCTCAAATAAGACGTTATCCGGCAAAACCACAGCCGCGCGGCCGCCCGGTTTTAGATTGCGGTAGATATGCTGTAAAAAGGCCAGCTGCTTATTACTGGTAGGATAGGTGAGGTCGTCCCGGGTAATACTGGCTTCCCCCCCCTTTGCAGTACCAAAAGGCGGGTTAGCCAGAATAATATCGGCTTTTGCCAGCGCCTGGCCGGCCATCCCCAGGGCATTACCCTGATGGACTACCCCTTGATCGTCCCCTTCCATACCGTGTAGCAAGCAGTTCATCAGCGCCAAACGGCGGGTTGAGGGCACCAGTTCAACACCGACAAAGGCTTTGTTTTTCTGAAATTGCTGCTCTTTAGCGGTCAAATCATAGAGATCGTCGGTATGAGACTTAATATACTGGTCGGCAGCGATTAAGAAACCGGCGGTGCCTGCCGCCGGGTCTTGCACCACTTCCCCCGGCTGGGGTTTGATGCAGTTAACCATACTGTTAATCAGTACCCGCGGGGTAAAGTACTGCCCGGCTCCAGACTTGGTTTCACCGGCGTTCTTCTCCAGCAGACCTTCATATAAATCACCCAGCCCATCTTTCTGGACACTGAACCAGTCGATTTGGTCCAGCGAGCGGATCAGCTGTTCCAGATGGCGCGGCTCACGCAGGCGAGTCTGGGCATCGGCATAGATGGCGGTAATCAGCGGGTCAGCATGCACCAGGTTACCTTCAGCATCTTTACCGGTAGAGAGTTTCAGCAGAATTTGTTTGTAATCATTCAGCAAGTTAATACCGGATTTCGTATTTAAATCGGTCCAACGGCAGCCTTCTGGCAAGGTGTGTTTATCCAGCGTTTCAGCTTCGGTGTTCTCATGCACCATCTTGATAAACAGCAGTAATACCAGCTCAGTGACATAGTCGCTGTAGTTAATGCCGTCATCACGCAGCACATCACACAGGTTCCAGAGTTTCTGGACGATTTCATTATTATTGCTCATAGAAGTTCCGAAGAAGGCCGGTAACCCGGCCTGTTTGCTGAAAAATTATGGGAAAGGGTAGCACGATCAGGCGGTTTTTGGAGCCCATAAGGTGTCGTTCATTTGCTCGAGAATAGTGTCTAACTGGTCATCCAGTACCTTATTGAGTCCTTTAGCCCCCCCAATATCAGAGAACGACTGGTTAACCACATTTTTATCCAGCACTACCTCATGTACCAACCGTTTAGCCAGACGATCCAGCCACTTTTTCTGCACAGTATTCCAGTTATGCTGGGCGTAAATACGCTCCAATGCCTGTTTTACACGCTCTTCAAACGGCACCAGAGATTCACCCAAAGCAGCCTGACGAATATGGCCGATAATGGTGGCGGCAATATCCTGATTGCTCTCCGTACGGGTTGCAGAACGCAGAGTGGTTTCACTATAACCCGCCTCATCCAGCAATAAACGGATCTCTTTAAGCTGCTGCCGCGTCAGATCGCGCGGGCGATTCACCACCACCGATAAGGCTGCGGATTGATTGAGGTTAGTTTTGATAAACTCACTAAAGCTCTGCAGATAATCCGCCGGTTTTTGATAGCGCCCGTAGTTTTGCTCTCGACTAATCAGTTCATCTTTATGGTCAGAGATCACCGGGCGGTATTCACTGCCCAGCAGGGCCCCGACATCTTCAAGCTGCGTAATCAGGTTACGATGCTGTTTTAGAAACACGGAGGCTTGTTGCGGGCCGATTTTATGCAGATGCTGATGCAGATTTTTCGGCTCAACCCCCCATAACGCTTCCAGCTCGTTTAACTTTTCACGCACCTCCGGCTGCCTATCGGCTTTGCTTTCGGCTTTACGCAGCACCCGCATCACTTTCTGGCTCAGCTGATTAAGCAGACTATCCGCTTGCGTTTCCATCGCGCTGTCCCCCGGCGTATTGAGGGCGGTGGCCAGCACATCATCATCGGCAAGCTCTGCAACCAGCTGCTCAATACTGACTCCGGCATTTTTGACCAGCGGTTTCATGGTGTTGACATCTTCTAGCGTGGCATAGAGATCCACCGGATCGTGGATCCAGAATACGGTTTTCCCAATTTCATCACAGCGCCGTGTTGCCCGGCCCATCATCTGCTCATAGAGAATGCGCGACTTCACACGCCGCAGGAACACCAAATGCGTGATAGGCGGGACATCAATTCCGGTGGTCAGAAGGTCAACCGTAATGGCAATACTCGGATAACGTTCATTTTTAAAGCGTTTAATCAGTTTGCTCACCTGATCACTTTTACCGGTGATTTTTTGTATCGCGGCCTGATTAAAATCAGGATGGATATCGCCCATCGCAGTATCCAGTAAGCGCTTAACCATATCCGCATGGGCATCGGTGGCGCAGAAAATCAGCGTCTTTTCATTCCCGGCAGGATCGAGCTCTTTCGCCAGCTCTTCACAAATTACCCGATTAAACTCTTCGGTAATCACCCGGCGGTTAAAGGCCTCGATATCAAAATCGAGCTCATCTTCCAGTTCACTGGTATCAACCTCACCAGTTTCGGTATCAATGGCACTGACCTCATCCCCTTTCTCAAAGTGAATGCCATGCTTACTGAGCAATGTGGTATAGCGAATCGGCGGTTCATGGTCGATAAGCCAGTCTTCCGCCACCGCTTCGCGATAAGAATAGGTATAGACCGGATGACCAAAAATCTCACTGGTATGCTTGGCTGGGGTGGCTGTTAAGCCAATTTTTACCCCATCAAAGTAGTCCAGTACCCGACGATAGCTGGAGAGATACTGGGCATTATCGCGGATAGCCAGTTCGCCCTCGGTCATCTCCTGATCGAGGGTATATCCCCGGTGCGCCTCATCGATAATAATGCAGTCAAAGGTATCCACCGCGGGCGGATTGCCTGAACGATAGATGCGACTGACCATCGCCTGCACCGTGGCTACCTGAACACGGGTCTCCGCTTCAGCCGCCATATCGCCTAACTCAGCAATATTGTAGATCTGCGATAAGGTCTGGTTCTGCTCTAATGAAGCCTCTTTAAAGGCATCCTGAGCCTGTTCCCCGAGGGCTGAACGGTCAACCAGAAACAGAATACGTTTAAAGCGCTCTGCTTTTAAAAAACGATAGATCAGGCCGATAATCGTTCGGGTTTTACCGGTGCCGGTGGCCATCGCCAGTAGCGCTTCTCGCGCCCCGTCTTCCAAGGCCAATTCCACCGCTTTAACCGCTTTTTCCTGATAATCACGCAAGCCAAGGTAGCCAAAAGGTTCATTATGCAATTTGGCTTCGGCTTCGGCGCGGCTACGATGGAGGCGGTCTATCAGCCCCTCAGGGGTGATAAAATTTTCTAACGGATAACGAGTATTATCCGAGGAGCGGACATCCCGGAACCAGGTTCCGGAAAACTCTGCCGACTGCTTAATATAAGGGCGTCCATTGCAGGAAAATACAAAGGGGATCTCGAATACCTCTCCGGTACCGTCATCCCAGCCGGCCATCAACCCCTCCTCCTTCCAAGCGGGAGTTAATGAGGCATCAAACTGAAAGCCTTTGCTATAACGCTCAGCTTGGGGAATTTTCCCAGCGACGTTTTCATTTTTCTTTTTCGCTTCCACTGTCGCGATGGGGATAAGCCCGCAGAATAAAACGTAATCGGCTCTGCCGCGCTCACCCTTCAGTGAGGTGGGCCATTCTGCAATCGCTTTGTTCACCCCTTTTTCTGGCCGGGCACCTTTTTGGTAGGTCAGTTCCTGAGAATCTGCTAGCCAGCCCCACTCATTCAACTGTTGGTCAATCAGGATACGTGTCAGCTCTTCGGTCATCACCTGCTTACGGGCTGAACTGGACTTACGATTAAACGCTTTACGCTGGTCAGTGACCACCTGTTGCGCCTGTTGGGCAAGCTGTTCCTGCAGGGCCTTTAACTTAGCGTCATACTGCTTTTGCAGGCGCAGTAAATCTTGCTGATTGATTTCCAACAGGGTTTGCTGTTCCCGCGCTTCCTGATCCATCGCCTCGGCCAGTTGGGCATACTCTTCTTTCTGCTGTTTGAGTAACGCCTGTAGCTGTTCGCTGCTTTCCAGTTTTTGATTGGTGGCCAACAGCGTCTGTTTCAGTTTTTCAATGGCTAGCTGGGACTGGGTTAACTGAGTACTGGGGTCATGGGGCGCGGTAAAGGGACCGGGATTGAAGCTACTGCCTGCGTTGCCAAAGGTTTGATGAAACCAGATGGCTAAAGCACGAGCGATGCGCAAGGCATCCATCGCTTCCCGGTGTTTAGTCTGGAACTGGTGGGTGGCTTTATTCCCTTCGATACGTAAGGTATGAAACAGCTGACGAATGGCCGGGTCGAGCTGTAGCTCCCTGTCCAGTCGATAAAGTAGTTCTTGTTGGCTGGGATTATCTTCAAGACTAATATTTAACCGCACAGCAATATTCTGAGCGAGCACTTCACCAAATTGGCGCAGTTTCATTAGCGTGGTGTTCGGGTCGCTGGCAAACACCTGCTCAGCCGTTGTGGTTATCTGCACAAACAGCGGATCATATTCTTCCAAAAAAGCAAAGTTCGCTGATAAAGGGGGGATCGAGGTGGTCAACGTCAGGCTCCTCTCGCAATCACCTGCCAGGCAACAGCTAAAAAAATTTTAATTTTGGGAAATATCTCTCAAAATCATAGCGCTGTGCTGTTTTTATTCAAGCATTAAAATTATTTAAGTAACAATATTGCAAGAAATGAGTGCTGAGGAGATTACTGCATATTATTTGAGAGAATTACGTAGCGAAAAATAAAGCTAACTGCTGGATTTCAGGCACAAAAAAAGCCGCTGTTGAGCGACTTAGATTGCATACTTGGTGCCGAAGGCCGGACTCGAACCGGCACATCTTTCGATGGTTGATTTTGAATCAACTGCGTCTACCGATTTCGCCA
>Ga0157364_1002151_pt1 | contig 17959 bp, 10 predicted proteins | sample AttsexASBM2_FD_111476 | JGI IMG/M metagenome (GOLD analysis project Ga0157364, IMG submission 111476) | Fungus gardens microbial communities from leaf cutter ant in Ribeirão Preto, State of São Paulo, Brazil - Atta sexdens ASBM2 | ecosystem: Host-associated > Fungi > Mycelium > Unclassified ...
AATTGAAATTACATAACGAGGGTGATATCGGAAATATGTAGCACATTCGTGAGATGAAAAGTGAATAAGAGTAATTGGGAAATCTGTTATAAATTCAGTCTTAATCTCTGCGAAAGAGCATGTATCCATTAAAGAGAGTTGACGATGCAGTGGTATGTTTCTCCGTCGGAAGTGGAGTTTCATATTTCATCTTAAGCGTCTCTCACTAAGCACGACTGTCTCCTCGGACAATCTTTCATAGCCGCCGCGTAAACGAGACTGATTTTCTCCATGACTAGATTTACTATGCATTTAACGCGCAATACTAGAAGACTTTGTAAAGCGGATATTTTTTTTTATAACTGCCTAGACTGTTACGTAATTATGTTCGTATTCGATAAAATTATAAAAATTTTAACAAAAAAATAACAGAATGACAGTTGTATGCAATGATATTCAGATTTCACATTTTTTTTTTCAAGTAATCGTGATGCATGTTTACATTGAAAAAGGGTTTATCTTCATGGGTATACATATTTAAAAAAAAGATTGCATTGTGTTGACGTAATTCATTTTGCATGCATGAATTCAATAAATCGCTCGTTATTTATGAATCACAATTGTAAATAATAAATATAATAAATTTTAGTTAAAATGTTTCCAATAACTTTTGTTATTTCTTCGAAAAGAGAAATTGAAATTTATCTTTTCTATATCTGATATATTAATTCTGATTAACACAATTTCATTTCATAATATTCAAGAATCAAAAAAGGAGTTATTACAGTTATTAATTGTATAATAGAAATTACATGAATTGTCCATTACACAACATGTTTTTAAATTTTCGTTTAATTTAAATATTATTTAGAATAATAATATTCTCATAATGTAAAGAAATTAAAAAACAATGCACATTTTTAAATTTAATGAACTAATAATATATTACATTTAAATACATTTTTTATCGCGCAAATTTTTTAAACAATCTAAATATCAATTCAAATGTCAAAATGCATGTGATTTTATACGCTTATAAAATACGCGAATAAGTTAGCAATATAATTTTGCAATTCAAATATATCTACCTATTATTCAGAGATAATATATGTATTGACATTAACAATAAAAAGAAGAAAGAGAAGACAGTTCTCCTAAAAATAAATAGACTCTATTACACAATCTCGTTTTTTTCTCTTTCTCTCTCGCTATTCCTATTTCGTACACATGGTCTTGTTTCCAATAAAGGGACGATATATTTACTGCAACGCAATACGATTGATGTTAAATATTGACAAGAAATTGTCGATTTTCGGCGCTAACATCAATCACGTTTCACGTAAAACATTTATTCAGTCACCTAGATCAGTGCTTGAAATAATCAAATTGCGGTTGAAAATTTAGTAGATTGAGGAAATTAAAGAAACAAAAGAAGTAACCTTAACGATCTTCGGAAAAGAGGAACATGGCGCGGCTTGGTCCGGGAGATATAGTTGAAGAATTTCTTCGAAAGATCGGTTCAGCAATCGATGTCGTCGATTTCTCGCGTATATCGGAGGTAAATAAACCACGCGAGTACGGAACGCCTCGATTCAACATGAAATATCGAGACTTATCTTTCATCAGCAGTGAACCATAGAAATGAGAAAGCACTGCTCTCGCCGCGGGAAACCGCTTAAAATCGCTCGAGGCGGAGGTAAAGAGAGAACGGGAAGGTACAAAAACGTACCCCGCAAGGAATTGCGAGGTGGTGGTTAAAGGATTGCCGCGCACCGACAACTTCGACAAAATGCTACGCTTTCCCTCCACTACTGCTCTGTGACAAAAACGCAAGAAGATATGTACGTTGCTCGTGCATGAATGGTCGAATTTATCGAATTGCTATTAAGAATCTTTATATGTATCTAGCTTCTGGTTGCGAAAAAGTAAATGTTTTTAAAAGTGAAGAAATCATAACTTCGCATGTATAATAGTAAACTGGCAAGAAGCGACTTTCAAGAATTACAATGAAAATTGAATTACCATGAAAAAGTATCCATTATTTACGAATTTATAAAATTAATAATACGCGTAGCTATTACTCTATATAAATTACTCTATATATTAAATGATGTTTAAAGAATCACCACAATTTATATAAAAGAAAGTTTTCATTTTGTTTGAATCGATATGTGATTATAATAATAGATTAATTTAAAAAAAAGTTTATAAATCATAAGAGATCCTTTTATATTGAGTTTGTATGTTTTGTTTTCATAAATAAAAAAATTGACCCTTCCAAAACTAAAGATTTTGAATTGTAAGAGATAATTTGAAGTCATTATCTCTCAGACCTTTTTCACAGGATGTGAACAGTTTTTACGTATCATTTATATCATTTATAAAGTCATAATGTTCTTTGTGACAATCTTTTTCCGAAATATGTTATTAAGCATAGAGGCGACTTTTGACGCAATATTATGATTATACGTAATAACGATGCAAAAATGTGTTTTGCATCCGCGAGCGTCTCTTCAGTCGTAATAATCTTCTCGGAGGCTACACATGTATTCTCTTCTGCGTTATTTTTACGTTCGCGTGACGTTTTGTGAATTATATACCTGCGACTTGTTAAATTCGTGTTAATGCTGAATAAACTCGACGTCATAAAATGTATGCTCTCGCACACTCGCGAACCTAAGTAAATTCAGCCTTGTTTATACCCGCTTTAGGAAATTTTATGAAATTACGCGCTGCTAGTCCGACTGGCACGCACGCGGAGCATATTTTCCGCATCGCGTTCGAATGCTCCGCGACGAAACGTAATAATTCCGTATAAATGTACATAATCTCTCGCTCGTATATAGTTCTCTAGCGAAACTATTTTCTCCATTAGAAAAGTATAACGAATCCATTATTTCGAGTATATATATATATACACTCGTAATACAAGGTAATGCGATAGATGAACAAAGTACGATAAACGATGATTGTTCGCATAGAAAACAACGAAATCTCGAAATTAATTGCAGAAGCTATGGCTAAACGGATATTAAATAATTCTAGATTCCGTAGATGAGAAAAAACTTATTCAACACACTGTCATATACAGAATCTTTCTAGTGACGTCTGTATATATAGCATTGAAATACGAAGTTTTCTTTGTACAGGTTTCGGTTTTCGATGCGCGCTGCGGATCCAACTTTTACCAACAAGAAGCACGAAACAGAAAGGAAAAAAAATGCAGACAGCGGATAAAGCTGAGAACAGTAGCTTCGTGATACGCGGAAGAAGCTTCTTGTGATCGTAACGAAAACGACAACGGTCTCTGTTATCGCGCTTAAATGGGTTACGCTCGTTGCAAGCCGAAATCGGGAGTCCTGGCCCTAAACCTTGGCGCAGCCTCCGTTTTCTCTTATCGGCACTCGCCTGCTTTGTCGCGAGCTTTTGTTCGCCGGAAGCATTGTGTGCGGCCGGTGACGTTCCGTATTCAACTACGTACTACAAAAACCACCCCCAATCCGGTGTACGCGCGACTCACGTTTGTTTTATTTCTCTTTCAATTTTACCGATCTCTAAACCAAACTTTGCCCGTATAAGTTGGCGGAGAAGAAAAACCAGGTAGCGAGAATATCGTATGTACACATGTAACATGTGTGTGCGTGCGTGCGTGTGTGTGTGCGTGCGTGCGTGTGTGTGTGTGTGTGTGTGTGTGTGTGTGTGTGTGAGAAAGTTGCAAACGTGCCGATATACTTCTCTCTTTCGTTGGCATATTGTGTTGCACTACGAGATTTGCATCGTTGAAAATACGCAACGACAGCACGCGTGTGCTAGAAACTGGTTTCTAATTAACACGTGGAGAATGAGACAAATTGGTTTTACGTCGAGTCTGCATCTGGATTTTCGGAGATCCAACTTGTAAATTTGTTTTTTTCGCAGTAACACATATTCACGTTCAAACAACGATTGAGCTCAAATAACGATTACATTCAAATACGATTGGAAAATAATTTTTATTCACAATATATACAACATATTTAATCCATTCGATGTGTGTTATAATTATAATTATAGTAAATTATTAATATTTTCGATAGTACTACAGTTGTCGAAATAAATCTATCATTTCTATTTTTTAGAGAACCTCGCAACATCCTCAAAAATCATGTAACAACTCATATAGTTCTTTCTTTACTTTTTCCCTTTCTTGTTATTATTTTGTTGTGTCTCTCTCTCATATATATGTCAACAAGCAGAAGTTTAGCTTTCGGTGAGGCCAATAAACATGATGGATATCAGCAATTCATCGAAGAATAAAAATAATGTGTTTCAGCCTCGGTAGTTCTCTTAATAGCCTATATGCCGCTAGATTGTTATTTATACTGCGGAAAACTAACCTGCGGCTATGCGGCATTCCACTGTATAAACGACCAACTGAATTCTGTCCAACATAAATGACGCGTTGAGTTAATATCTGCAAGTATACGAGTACGCACCTCCACCTACACCATATTCACATTATTTATGCATATTTCATAGTGCTGTGCATGTATGCATGTATACGATGCACTGTTATTCCGCGGTAATAATCGCTTCCATCTAAATGTGCGCAGTATGCCCGCTTTCCATGAAATTAAAAATCGAAACGCTGCGGTAGCTGGTTGAATGCAAAAAAAGACCAGAATGATTTCTCCCGAAAGACAGGTCGTAGAAATTCATTTCACTCTCGATCGTATCGTCCCGATTGGTCGATGTATGCATGACTAATTTCCTCCTCTTCGATATAGCGCGGACAATCGCGATTCTCGAGTGCAAAACGTAAAACAAGAAGTAACTCGATGGAATTCGTGCCCGTCCCGTTGCGGCAAGTTGTTTAATTTAAAGCGAGCTCGTGTCGCCCGAGAACGGGATTAACATTCCGATCTGTAGTCGCTTTTGTACACTATAACACTTCATACTGACGTGTCAATTATATGGCAAAATTGCGGTTTACAATTTTGATCGACAAGATAAAATTGACCCGCTTTGAAAGTTGATATAGTTGATATAGTTCAAAGTATTAACGAGACATTTTTCCGAGGAAGACAATTTAATGAATATTAACTTCAATGCGTTTTGCTTAATAAAGTTTTAATTCATTAAATTTCATAAGTGCATTTTATGTATCGATTAATCGTTTATATACTGCAATTTTAAATTACTTTATTAGAATAAGCAATAATTTCAAAAATGTAATATCGATCAATAACTGTATGTTTAAACTTTAAAATATAATGTTAAAAATTTAAACAGTTAATTTGTTAAGGGAGGAAGAAAGAATTTTTTTATATAAACACATATCAACTTCAGCAAGCAATTATTTTTCTCTCTCGAACAAATTTTTCTACATAAAAAAATATTATTTTATTTAATGTACACATTTATGATATTTCCGATAATTAATTCTCTTTTCCGACAATTTCATAAGTTGTAACTATATTGCATGATACTACAATATTTATATCTTGTCGCTCGTAGAAACAATTGCAGTCATTTGAATTAATTTATGCAATCGCAGAATCCAACGCGACAATTCTTTATGAACGTGAACATATGCTCGTACAAAATGAAAGTTCTTTTTTCATTAGGTTATTCATACGCTCTGGTTAGCGTGAATGAAAATGTGCATGACGCTATAGTTGGCGGAATATTCATGTTCTAGTGCCCTAGAGATTTCCATTTCTATTATTACCTTTAGAAGTTTACTTCGATCCGCTATTTGTCGACTCTTTATAAGCGGGGATGAAGCATGAATTGCGGCAACAAGCTTCGCGTATTTGCATCTCATTAACGTGTGCGGAGAAATTTCCGTGCGGCTTCGTAATATAGCGAAAAGAAAGAAAACTACGATGATAAACTACGCCGTAGTTTCGAAATTACTCATGTCGTCCATCGCCATCAGCAGTAGGCCGTGTAACTTTAAAGTCGAGGGCAAGTTTGCGACTAACTCGGCATTATACGATACATATATAGACACATACCACGGAAACGATCAAATAGTTCTTCGTTTAACGCCGACTATAATCATAGGATATTTCCACGCTTGACGGAACAACATTTACGTGATTCATTGAGCTTGGAGGGGTAATATATCGACGAGTGGCCACTGGTATGCTGATGGAGTCCGTGGCATCGTCATCGATTGCGGTTATACTCGACGAACACGTTCAGGTATAACGACCTGGTGTACGTTGTGTACGTTGTCCTCGTATTTCATCAGCATTAAAGAGCCAGCGTCTTTGTTGACCTATATTCTTACCACACACATTTACCACGAAACAAAACCCCTTCATTTCTTCAAGTTTCATTTGTTCCTGATCGCTTATTAGGAAAATAATACACAGTTAAAACTATTATATTATAAGTAAGGAATATATCTGGTTTCAAGATTCATTTGTTTAATACAATAAGAATGAGAAATTCTTGATAGTTACAAGTCACGATAAAGTTTCGTCAGCTGTTAAGAACACATTTTTTAGATCATTATTCATCTTCAGCTCCGCTCTTCTAAAATCGATAATGGTGAACTTACAAATAATCCTCGACAGGAAATTTTATCATGATTTATACTCGTTAATATAAAAAATTTTATTCATAATGACAAACTATGGATTTTTGCACAGATTTTATTAATTTTCAACCATATTACGAGTCAATTTTTAGAAATGATTTTTAGAAATGATTTAACAGAAATGAAACAAAAATTTCATTGTTTTTCTTGGAATTTTATTTATTCAATTCTTCTCTTTGTAATTTATTGATGTAGAATATAAATATATATATATATATTTTAAATTTTATCAAAATGATTAAATAGGAGAAATTCCTGTATTCGGTCAAAGCAGATCTTAGTGCTTAAATATTTCTGTGTGAATTTATACATATCTGATTCTATTTACAAACTGAGCGCCGAATCGATCGTTTAAGGTCTTGAAACGCAATCATGAAAAGCAGAATCAGAGTAGTAATCTCACTTAATAAATTGACAAGCAATTTAATAATTTTTGATGTTAATAAACATTTTTATCGAGAAAAATTTGTACTTTTTAAAAAAGATTTTAAAAAATTCACAACAGAGAGCATGTTTTAGAAATGCACGCTACGTGGATATGCAAAGAAAGAAAGTCACGTGTACTAGGGTTAGTAGCTTAAAATAAAAGGCGTCGTTTTCCTCTCTGTAACGTGCACATGGACACATATCTCGTGCACATTTCTTGGCACGAGAAGCACTGCAATAAAATCCTTCGGGGCCCAATCGTCCGGCGGAGGACAGTTTCAACGACGACGGATCCCCGAGCGCGTTGAACGAACGAAAGAACGCGGGAAATCGATGGAAGTGAACGAAAAACGTGACGAGAAAAGACGAGACGGCAGGCAAAGCGATCGTGAATGGCCCGTAGGGATATCGTGAGCGCGCGAGTCGATGCGAAATTGCGAAGCGACGCGACGGAAGGGCAGGTAGGTAGGTAGGTAGGTAGGTAGGGACAGACGACGATGAGGCGCGCGGCGTGGCGAAAGGGTGATGGTGGTAGTGATGGTGATGATGGTGGTGATGGTGAATCGAAGAAGACGAAGAGGGAAGTTCGGTGAATCATCGGGTCACGCGACTATAAGGCGAATCCCCTTCCTCCCCTTCCCACCCCTTCGCGCCCGCGCGCACCGGTACCAACCGGTACCGCTCTCCCTTAACCTAACCTACCCTAACCCAATGCAAAGACGGAAACCTCGAGCAACCCTTCTTTTCCTTTTCCTCTTCCTCTTCCTCTCCCGGTACTCCGTGTTCCTTTACTTCTTACTCTCTATCTTTATCGCTTCACGTTTTTGGTTCATTCCTTTCCGTGTCTCGCTCTCATTTTTTCTCTTTTTTTTCTCTCGAGTCCGTTATCCGTCTCTTATTACTCTTCCTTTTCTTCCCCATTATATCACCGTCAGTCTCCACGTAGCGTCCCGCTCGTATCCCTACGATATACTAGTCGGCGACGGCAGTCCGGTAGGCGGCATAATCGATCTTGCGTGGCGATATATACTGGTCGTTCTTTGTGCTCCACGATATGCTCATCCGCGCACAGAACGAGCTCGCGAGAAACGTGACACGTGATCGTATATAATGGCCGGAAACTGGTGATGGGCACGACTAATTACTTTTACGTTCGGCTTTCTCTGTCTCTCTCTCTCTTCCTTTTCCTCTCCCTCTCCTCTCCTCTCTTCTCCTCTCCTCTCTATTTCTCGCTTTCAGCCTGTCGGCTACGTAACCGCGATTGCGCGCTAATTTCTATCGTCTCTGAGGCAATAAGGAGAAATGGTGCAAGATAAGACTACAGATTTGAGTGAAATTTACGGTCAGACCAGTTCCAGAGATAACGTCGTAGACGTCTCTAATTCTCAAATTATAAGTAATTAAAAAGACTTGGAATGAATATATAATGTAGATATTTTATATTATAAATATAAAAATGTGTTACAACTCATTCTTTCTCTACTTTCTCATTTTAAATGACGCAAATTCTCTGATAAATTTCGAATTAAAGTTTCTAGCAAAAATATCGCGGCACCAGCATTCCGAATTGAAAATTGCTGAAAAAGAGAAACTCTCCGTGAATTACACACTTTATTTTTTTAATTAATTTTAACTGAACTTCACTTTAATATGATTTCAAGTTAAGGCTTAGCTGCTGAGGGATATAATGTTGAAAATTGCAAAGTTGCGATGAATAATTATCTCTCTCGATACTGTCACCAAGAAAAATTAATTATAAATTATTCAGAATATTTCTGGTGAACATCACGTTTAAAAATACAAGTCCAAAAATTAACTGAAATATTCAAAAGACGTTTTACAACACCTTTTAGATGTCTTTATATTCTTTTGACATTTGTGGCATCTACTACGTTGCGCGAAGGCATTCGTGTGATATAAAATTAGTGTCATAATGGAATAAATGACTATACATCCAACAATACATCCAACTTTTGCAGACAAAGCTGACAAAGTGACAAATAGACAAAACATTCGCGCCGTTTTTTCTTTTATTTCTCAACTTACGTCATGTTAAGCATCTGACATTCCCTTCCTTTTCTGTTTTTATTTCCATTAAGATGTAAATTGTAAATAACAAAGATGAGGATAAAATAGTTTTTGCCTTTTCTCTAAATTTAACACACATTTAATAATATGTTAAATATCAGATAATGATACGTAAGATTAATCTTTAAAGAAATATAGACTATTGTTTCCCATTTTCATTTATTAAGAAATTGAAAAAGATATTTCCGTCTTCTTTGATTTAATTTTGCTATAGAATTTTTAATTTGTTATAATTTTGTTATAGTTTCCGAACAATCTTCTTTTGATCTGTTTCATAACATTACTGACACTTGTTACGTATTATTTATGGTTTGTAATAATAAGTGTCTCAACATAATAACCGTTGACATATTCAAGGAATTTTGTCATAAATGTTTTCGATACGAAATTGGAAACTTATGCAAATGAGATTAAATAATATGACGAAACAGCAGATGATGTATCATCGAGATTTACACATCTGTGTGTCTCCTTGGTTCCCAGCTATCGCTTCACATGACGCGCTAACTATGATTTATAACCACCGAGTTATGTACAGAAACTGTTTCGCCCAGACATCCAGTTTGGACCGTATTAAGAACCTTATGTACTATAAATCAGTATTTCTGAATAGCAGGTTTTGATTAACATTCAATCAAGTAGAGTGCTTCAATATACCGAGTTCGCGTTGCAAAGCGTAGAAAATTTGACTTATTATATTATTTAAGTAAAAACTATTCGAGAAAAAGTCGCATATAAATAGTACGGTATAAAAGATAATCTCGCATATTCTAACATTTCTCAATGTGTCGAATTTGTTATAAAAAAAATTTATAACAAATAGAATATGCAAACATCAAGAGCTGCATACATTTTGAAACGGACTTGTTGAAAATATTATTAATTATTACGAAGAAAGAATACATCAAATGAAACATTATTATCATTCAGAATTGCATCGTGTATACCGTAAAATTATTTTTGTTATTAATATTTTCCCGTGTGTGTACGCTTTGTCGCGATGTTTATATCTTTTTTAATATAAATTATAAATTTCACGCGCGCATAAGTAATATGCATGTGTAAATTATATAAACAAATATAATATTTTCTGCTTTGAAATTTCATAACATACACAAAAGTAGGAAATACTATCAAATGGTCGATAAATTTTCCAAAAACAGTAAATAGTAATTATTACTAAACGTAATGTTCTAATATTAAAATAATTTCGATGTGTAAAATTTAGAGATTATCTACGAAAAAAAACATGATGAAAAATACAAACAGCTGCATGAAAATAAATAAATCTGTCGCAGTACCTCGAGAGAAAGAATTATAAATCAAAAGTCTTAACATGAAAAAAAGAACTTATGGGCAAGAAATCTTACGGAGAGTATCGTATACGTAGGTCACGTATTATCTACGCAGATTACAAGGATAGTTGACATAGTTCGCATGCCGACGTAGCTGTTGTGGAACTATTGTTGTTTACACGCAATTGCCCAATGTCGGTGTTGGTTCTTTGTATATCCATGAGAACTCATCACAACTTCTTTATACGATGAATACTACTCGGAATCGCTTATATCAAATTGCAAGTGCGTACAGCAGCGAAAAAGAGAAGACAGGATGGAGTGCACATGCGTATTATATGCGTATGTGTGGAGAGAGAAAAAAATATGCGGATAGACCTCGATACGGGGAGAGAAGAACAAAAGGTTGAGGGAAGCGGGGTTGTTGCAGAAAAAAAGAAAAAAAAGTCGAGAGACGGAAGGAGACGGGGAAGCGGCTCGTACGCTTCTGCAGCGTCGGCAGCATCGCGTTGTCACGAATCGTGTTGTTCTCCATGTATATATGTACACGTTGCATCCAGCACCCGATGCTGCGTGCACGTGTAAACACATACACGTCGTCACGGCTGCAGTGGTGCATCGTGCGGAATGCAAAGTAAGACACTCGGTGATCGCGCGCAACGTGAGCTGCAGCCTACCTGTAAAGGAAGGTTGCGGGCACCCGCTTCATCTACGTGATTTTTCGCACTGCCGCGATGTTCTAAAATTCACAGACGAAAAAGAAAAGATGTTGGTACGCCGAGCGCTTCCGACAATTTATTATTTTTGCACGAAAAGATTTCGTTAAATCTACGGAATTTACCTAATAAAACTACGGAAGCTAAAAACAAAAGAAAACAAAAGTGAGGTATGTTTAACGCAGTGGAGATTATTTATTATTTTTGCACGCTTAGATCTCTCCGATTTCTCTGAAAATAAGTTTTTCCTTTTCGAAGAAATCAAATCAGTAACTTCATTTAAAATAGAATTTAATAGAAAAATGGCAAACTCCTTTTCCATTAACCTAATAAAATTTACTGGAAGACCAGAAAAGAAGATGTCGGCGCATGTTGAGCACTGTGCCGACAGTTCGCTATTCCTGCACGCAAGGATTTCGTTAATAACGTACTACGTCTTCGTAGAAGAGAAATTTTAAAGGAATACATCATTTTGAAATAGCAAGAATGAAAGTAATTTTTTACATAAAATACATAGCATAGTAGATAAGTAATAAGTTTTCCTATTTGAATAGGCACTTATATGTTTTAAAACATAAAAAAATGTGTATATGCGTACTTCATAAGCATCTTAATTGTTTATATAATTACGAAAACGACATTATTATTTTAAATAATTATTTTAAATAATTGAAGTTACATTGTTAAAAGTGATTACATAAGTTAAATATCATAAAACTTAACAGAAACCTAATAAACAGTTTCTTCATTATGAATAATACATTTTTTATGTGTACTAAAATTTAATAAAATGGTAGAATTATTTGTTTTATATTCAAACAACATTGTATGTCATATTAAATAAAAAAAAATTATTTTGTTTATCTTCAAATTTTATTCAAAATAATATATTGCCTTAATGCTACCTAACGTTTCAAATATTGAACATTGCTAACAAATTTGTATCTAGAGCGGACATAAAATTCCTATTTAATTCCTATCCTAAAATTCCATTATCAAATAACACTATGGCATGCAATGTGTTAATATTCACCCTTTTGCACAACCAATTCAAACGAGTAAATATAGAGTTCTCGATTCTCTGCAAAAAGCCAAATAGATATACATTTTTGTAAATATTAACTTTGTAGAAACTCTCTTTCGTCTAATATTTACAAAACGATATAAATGATTAAAAAATCAGTAACATTGTGTAAATCTTTGTACAGAATATTTAAGTACGTATGAAACGAAATTTGATAATTGATATAAAAGCTTATTAGACCAAAGATTATTTAGTTTTAAAAAAATCAATAGTAGAAGAAATAGCATTTTATAGACGTATCTTTTATCAATATTTTTAATTTTTTTGAAAATTATTTTCCAAAATATGATCTTTTATTTAATTCTTAGCTTCAGATAATATTATACACGATTTTCTTACGAGAGAAGTAAAACTTAGAATCAGATGACACATTTTACATGAAATATGATATGAATACGAATCTCTGTATCGTTCCAGTAAAGTAATATCGGATGTGTATCACGTATAAAGTCTTCAACCTAGTTGCGAAAACGCATGATAAGATTTATTAAAGATAAAATGACTAAAATGCGCTCATTTCACAAATGACCCATCTGTCATTCTTGCAGATGTAACACTTTCAAATGATCTACTTATGTCATTCTGAGTTGATTGAGGGTTATTTGGCAAAATTGTGGATGACAATCAATAAATACGACGGTACTTTCGTAGGATGAATCGATTGATGTAAAGAAAACGCATTGATGCGACATTAAAAAAATAAAATTGCACATTGCTATTTTATAGTACCAAGAAGAAAGTTATTTATCGAGTCACTTGATGATTTTACTCGTTATTTTACATGACCGCATTGAAGTAAAGATGAATAACGATCAAACATTTTTAAATATTCTTTTTCTGTCTTAATCTCTCAGCAAATGTGACATTAAACCGAAAGATTTTAATAATCATTTGTCAAAAGATAAAGAATGATATATCTTATATAGAGAGAAAGAAACAAGGAATTTATACAAAATTTAAATCAAAGTAAATATGTGTTTCAACTTGAAATTTTCGATTGATTAGAAAATCGGACAGATAATAAATGTTTGCACTAATAGCTCATAATTAGATTGAAGTCTTAATCGGAAGTTGTAATCGGGAAAAATTGTGTGATTTCATCGTATATGAAGCACGTGTATCGCGCGGTATCGATCGTTAAAGCACGAGTAACGCTAATTGCATTATTTTCTAACAAGAAATAAGCGCGTTGATAAGTATCAAATGATTTCGAGCGACCTGGAAAGACCGGATCGTATTGCGACGTGGCCAGGCTTCCGCTATGACGGATAAATTACGCGATAAATTACGAGCAATCAAGAAATAAGATTCCCCTAATGCAATTTTTTTCGACGCAAGTTATTTGCAAGTACTCCATCCATGTCTGTCTGACTACGACGAACCGGGCAGAGTCTCAATAATTACGCTCAGCATTCTGCTATTTTTCATTCTTTGTCTCTCTCCCTCCCTCTCTCTATCTCTCTTTCTTCATCTTGCTTCTTCATATTGCCGTGTGGCCTTCGCGCATTTTCCCTGTTCACGTGCACTCGCGTCAGCGCTAATAGAAGAATGCAATGATCGAACTAACGAGAGGGAAATGAACGTTTCCGCGAGAGAGGAACGAAGAAAAATAGAGATCTGGCGCGAGAAAATTGCGACAGGTATTACATATAGCAACGAAGAAGAGAATACGAAATGACGTATTGGTAAGAATTGAGCGCATTTTTCCAAAGTGACAAATGCACCTGATTATCGTCCCGGTACGGTGAGCATCGATCGCTCGCGAGATCCACGCGATACCCTGTCATAGTCGAAGCGTGCCATCCAGGTGACGGATTGATCACTATTCGACCTGCCGTAATCGTGAGCATTCGAGCGAATATCCGAAGACTACCCGACAGCTGACGTTTCCCAATGTCTTACTATTCTACTCTTCTGTGTGTACGTGTGTGTACATAATGTACATAATGTACATAATGCATGTGTAATTCAAACAAATGTAATACTCCGTTGAACATAATCCTATGTATTTACCGCTATCTCGTTACAACGTTCGGCAAAAACACATTGGAACAACTCCAATGAAGTAATATTAACAAAAAAATTCATCGCAAAAAACATACAATATGCATTATGTTATCTAATAGGTCATTTTTTATTTAATCTTCTTCATTAATTTGAAATTGATTTTTTCTTAATACACACAAATCTTTTTATTAGCAATTCTATAATAATGTTACAGATCCAGCTGCTCAAGTTTTATATATAATATTGTATATAAAAAATTTTGTAATGACATCTATAAAAGTGGTGATGTACACTTCGATTTTCGATCTATCAAACTTTTATATAATCTTCAATTACTATTCACTCTTTCGATTTGGCTCATATCTAAATTTTTTATTTAATACAATTACATTTAATACGATATAATTTTTCATCAAAGAAAAAAGGTGAATGTTAAACATACAGTAATATATTTTACCTTACTATTTATTTTAAAGTTATCACGTATGTATGGTAATTTGTTTATCATAGCATTAAGTGTAATATATGAATATGCAAAGATGCCGAAAGCTTCCAGAGAAATATATTGAAATATATGTCTAAAAAACTTACTTATAAATTTGAATTATAATTTAGAATAGAGAATAACCTTTTTTCTCGTTGTCAATGCATATGTGTTGCACCATCTTTAATAAAAGTATAAAAAAATGTCAAAAGCAAAAGGCTTGTTCACCGAGCAAGATAAAAATATTCATTTCCAAAGTAATAAAACATTAAGTTTCAGCTAAATCTACTGCATATAACACAACAAACGTATATTTAAAAAATAATCATTGGAACGCTAAATTTGCAGCGTCGTAAATTTACCGCATAATCTTACGTTATAACCTCCAGCAAAACCTAGCCTTTCCATCCTAGTAAGCTCCGCATTAGTCGCCGTCGGAATGAGTCAACAACCCTGATAGCAGCTAAAAAGATCGTGCCAAGTACGAGTACAAAACAACATTTACTTCCACCGAAATAACCGCGAAAAATATTCATCAAATATGCAATAAATCTATCTGGAGAAACAGTTTTTAATGCTATCTTTATCCTCAAAAAACAAAAAAGTAATTAATAGATATTTATATTTATATTATATATTACAAATATATTATATTTAAATATATTTCCACAAATCTACAAAATGTTAACAAAAAGATGTCATAAATATTACAAACGTCTTTTAATCATTTTTCATATTCTAACGTTCACTGAATCCGAATGAATTCATTTACAGAAAATGACAAATAGCAAGGCTAATATATCAGGATCAAATTAAGGATATATATGGACGCGCATTAGAATTTCGTAGTCACGGAAATGAGGTCCCTGTCGTGAAATCCAAGAGATATACGATCCAAATATGATAATGGTCACGCTCGCGAAGTGTCGATCGTAGGTCCATTTATCACGTCGACATACAGCCATAGGGATAAAACGTCTTTACGGATCAAAGTGACTTCTGTACGAAATGCACGCGATAACTCCTACCGACTTCATAATGAAAGGCTCGCCTTAACCTTGGATAGATCATGGTTAAACGAACACATGTTAAAGGTAAATCATTGTAAGTTTGCACATCCAAGTATAAAAGACAAGCACAAACTTGACGTATATAAAGAAGAAAAAGAAAGAGAATATATGTGAAGATTAAAATAGTTTCCACAATTAAATATATATATCCTAATATTTTAATATTTGTTGATTTAAAAGATTTGAGAAAAGATATCACATTTATTTTCTTCAACATATTTTCCATATATCTTTATACGCAATCATTTCTCAAATTTATAAATACTTATATCGCGTAAAAGTTTTCTTGCATGAAATTAACTAAGTTACAATAACACTTATCGCATTCTTTCATATTGTTTTAATCTTTCGCGAGAAAAGAAATCGCTCGAAACAGCGTCAACTTTTCGTGGTAACTGTTTAAGGTTTCTCCGCTGCACGATATAACCTTGCTTTGCATTATACCATACATCTATAAACAAGAAGAACGAAACAGAGAAAGGAAATGCTAAAAAACCGCTGACATGTTATAATTCAGGGTGTGGAGCGGCGCGATCGATCGTTATAAACTGTTAATTCGCGTGTTGCTGTACACGTCATACAGTTTACCTATGCATGCTATTTGCCTCATGTGTCATACATCACCCCTTGGTAAAACCCTTGCGCTAGCAATGAACAATTTTCAGTGACCTTGGAGAGGTCTACTACTTCAGCGATCCACGCATTTATCTTAAATCACGAATACGTTGCATAAATTTCAATTAAATGTTGCAAGAACTTATTTGCGTATCCAACATTACGATAAATACATATATGCGCTTTTTGATAAATATAGCCGTTTAATTAGCTGTCTATCAGCAATAGATGTAATTCCCCAAATGCATTTAGGAATCCAACCGTAAATGAACGGGCTAACCAGAGTAATATGTTATGACCACAGCGTTCGAGCGACTATGCAAGCATTTCAAGCGTGGATTTCATACGTGTATCAATGAAACACAACATCAGTATCACAATGCAATGACTAATGCAGCGCTTAATGTGTTAATCGACCAACAGCACATTATTATTACTACAATGTTTAAGCATAGAATGCTTCTAAGATGTTTAATCGAATTACATTGATGAAAAATATGATACACAAACGTATAGATTTACAAATTTTTTGTGACTAAACAATCGTTTAAAACTGCTTATTCTATTGCTATTCAGTTCTAAATATAAGCGTGATTGCATATATTTTACTATTAGAGCAATACAGCAAATGTTTATACGCTTGACATCTTGTTTATATATTCGAGACATTTCACTTTTAATGTTTGTAATTCAAAAGCAGCGCGGATCTGTACATTGGTGTTATATTTTTTCAATGCGATTAGTAATATTTGTTGAAATAGTTTACAGATAAATAAGCATTCAGAATTAATCTTTTTAAAGCATTCCTGTACTATGCTTTCTAGAAGCAAATAAATCTCATATTTACCACAAAAAATCGTATATATATATAAGTGTTAAGAAAAGATTGAAGACAATTTAATTTTCTGTGTAAAAATATTTAACGGTAAGCTCACAAAATTATAGGAGTTTCTACAGAAATGGGGAAACCCTATTTTATAATATCTTCAGCGGTTGCTTGTCGTAGTTATCCTTAAAACCTATACTGGTTACATGATACTTGCGCACGAATAATATAACGTGATCCGTTTAATACTAAAGTCAGTTGGTTTAGAGCTTAAGATAGCGAAATCCACTGAAATAACATATCCTGTTAAAATGATACGTATAGAATATCTTGAAATTGCCAACGCTACAGAAACTTTTAAACCAATTTAGAGTTTGAAACCCTCCAGTCTAATTTCTTTTTTTCCATTTTTATTCAAACTTGCAATATGTTCGCCATATAAAATAGTATTATATTTTAATATATAATTAAAATACATTAAAACATGTATTACTACGTATGTATATAAAATATGTATACTGATTAAAATTATTTATAACAGTAAAAAAAAAATAGAAATAGTGTAGTAGTATTCGCGTATATAATTCTTTTTAATTCGACAAATTTAAAAATTTTGCTCAACATCTAATTATATTGTTGGAATACCTCTATATCTGTGTGTGTGTGTGTGTGTGTGTGTGTGTGTGTGTGTGTGTGCGTGCGCGCGCGCGCGCGCGTGTGTGTGTGTGTGTGTGTGTGTGTGAATATTATAAATATCAAGAAATAAAACAAAACTTTTAC
>Ga0157364_1002152_pt1 | contig 17956 bp, 5 predicted proteins | sample AttsexASBM2_FD_111476 | JGI IMG/M metagenome (GOLD analysis project Ga0157364, IMG submission 111476) | Fungus gardens microbial communities from leaf cutter ant in Ribeirão Preto, State of São Paulo, Brazil - Atta sexdens ASBM2 | ecosystem: Host-associated > Fungi > Mycelium > Unclassified ...
ATATATCAAATAAAGAAAAAATAAAAACAAATTATTTTATATTTTAAATATATTTTTTTTCTCAGACATATATATAAAAAAAAAAATATTTTTATATATATATATATATATATATATATATATATATATATATATACATATATATATATATATACACTAGAAAAATTAATTTAACTAATTATAAGTAATTATAAGTAAATTTTCTAGTTTAACTAATTATTTTTTATACAATTTAGATTTTATAAAAAATAATTAGTTGAATTAGAAAATAATTATTATTAGTCCTTATTTTATTTTTATTTTTTGTGATTTACGCAGAAACCGCAGAAATAAGAGATAGATTCATATAGATTCATGCGACAGATTCATAATATCACGTAACAAATCACGAGTTTCAAATCCTGCATCACATATATAAAAATTTCGTAATCCGTACTGACTACGAACGGAAACTCTTTAGATCTAATTGACTCTTTGACTAGGTTCAGACATATAGGGACTGATAAAGTTCTACCCATTTCTATTACTACTAGTACTACTACTACTAATACTACCATTACTATTATCCACTACTATTACTACTATTATGCAGGAATAAAATATTTATTTACAGTTGAATGACATATTAGTTTAATTTGTAACGTTTAAAAAAATTGGATATTTAGAATTTTTAGTAATATAAATATTTTAGCTCATTACGAATTATGTCAAATAGATCTGAAATTGAGATTATTTTTAACTGAAATATTAAAATTAGTACGTTTTTTATTGAAAAAAAGATGTTTTATTGAAAGAAAGATGATTTAATGATTTTAATATGTATTTTTAATAAGCTTGTTAAATTCTACTCTCCATTACTGTTCATTACAATATGTATTGACCTTGCTGTTTCACATCATGAATTTGAACAATCAATGAATCGCGAAACATCGTTCCATCAAAATATTCCTGTTTCAATATAAGATCGCGAGCTCAGCTTAAAGTCAGAATTTTGAATTTTGCATAATGGCAAATACCATCAATCCTTTTATTCTCAAATGTCGACCTTTTCTCCCGAAACTTGTAAGAAATTGGATCGAGCATGAAAGACACGCGTTACGTTTCGTAAAAGATCGTCCATGCAAGGAGATTGCACGCTTTATTATCTTTGTAATAAGACGAAAAGCGAAATTCTTCCCGCGCTGTTGATGTTTCGCGATGAGAAGCAAGTCGAGAGCAGATTTTAACGAGTAACACGATCTTCAACATGACGCTCTGGATTAAGTGCTTTTGATGGAATTGACCGAAACTGAATACGAAGTTTTTGTGACGCTAATTAACACTTATCACTCTGAATATTCGCAGAAAACAGATAGATGCGCAATAATTGGAAAAGAAAAGAATACTATTCTTTAATGAATAAAATATCGCGATTCATGCAGTCTTATATCATTAATTCTAAACTTGACAAATCTAAAGAAATGAAGATTATGTTAAAAGGTAGAGAAGTCGAAATAACGTAAAGGGAATATATGAGAAAAAATATATGTACATATATATATTAATACTTTTTCAATAACTTTATTAAAAAATTATTAAGATGAAAATATTGTACAATTATTGCATAAGTGTTTGATTACGTATACCAATAAATTTAATTATTAAAGTAAAACGGAAATGTATCTTAATGAACGCTAAGTTTAGAAGCGTAAAACTATATATCAGTCGAGTGTTAATTGTTAATAAGCGTCTCAATGATATTCCGTAGAATGGTGCTAGTTGGAATACCAAGTGAATTTGCGTTGATGAGTAACTTTTATCGTATGAAAAACGGTGGGTACTAATCGCGTAGTATATTTAAAGTAAGTATAGTTCTTAAGGTAACACACGCGTTATGCTCATAATTTTCTGCTTGCTCGACGACGATACTATCGATTCTCGATCATATTCTGGATTCGAAACTTTCCTCGAGCAAGCAGCCGAGATTTTAAGTAAGACTCTAGTCCTGTAAATACATAGATAGACGAAGGTATCGATCGAGAAGCGTGTGATGAGTTCAAGAGTTTTTTAACTCTTGTCTCACACACACACACACGCTAATGATTGTATCGGTGAAGGAAAGATATTGCAGATGTACGCGCTTTATAAGCTTAATTGTATTAAAAAAAAAGGGATATTGTTAACTCTTTGGGAAATATATTATGAAATAATATATTATTCTTTTTTTATAGGAATTTATCATTTAATTGTTATTTTATGTTTAAAAAATTAAGAGAAAAAGTCGTTCTTTTGTACTTTCATGTCAAATATACTACGCAGTCACTTATTTGTCATGTGTCATGTGAAATCAGCTCGAAGAGTTAACAAATGGATATATGCGCTTTTGTTCACCTAAACAAATCGAAGCTGTGAGTTGCGAAAGAGCACGAGGCAGTATATCGATATTGCTCTTCTGGAGACTCAGACCAACACCAAGGATTTAATTATAAACGCCCTTGTCCCTTACATGAATAACGAAGATTAATACTAATGGGCAAACGGTATATCGATCATCGAAACGCCGGCGGATGAACTTGTGAACTTTCGCCAGTCACGGTTTCGATTCTGTTTTACAAAAGTATACGGTGCATATAATCCGGAAAGCCTCCTACGTGCTCCTGTGTCAACGACGTGTTAATTATTCCATCGGGTTTGATCGAGGAACCCCCTCGGAACTGAGTGACCCTCGGTCGAAATGCCGTACACGTTTCGCCGAGAACTCGAAGCGGACAGTTGAACTCGATAAACTTGAAGCTTGAGTTTCTGGATATATTCGACAATATATATTTACATTAATCGTAACGGTCTAGTACGCATACACTTGTATGTAGCTCACTCAATAGCATTTGTTCGTATTGTCGTAAAATAATGATTGGAGATGAAAACAATATTGCGTGAGATAATAATCGCGCAGGCGAATTCATTTGATCCACAAGTGAGAACGAGAATCCGCGATTTTGATTGACGATTTTTATTTTGATGGTGGTGTAAGAATCGAATTCTTAAAAAGATTACAATCCGTATTTGGTGGGCGCATTTTAATGATTTATTTGATTTTTTCAAATCCAGATCGAACAACAGATAGAAAAGCAGAATCATCTTTATTGGTGCAATCTAATCTAACGATATTCACTCTAAATCGCTTAAATAAGATTTTCAGGATTTGATTTATGCCACTATCATAATAAGCAGCCCTAAGTCACGATATGGAAGACAAGGGAAACTGGTGTGCCAAAAAGTACGACAAATTTCTCTTGCGAGACGAAACGATGTTCATGTATCTTTTTCTCTATTTTGCTCCATTTCATCCTACTGTTCCACTTTGACATCCTAGATATGATATCTGAAACGTAATGTAATATCGCTGAAAATGGAATTACAATTGGATGGATTCCGTTTCTCCAAGAATCTCATCAATGCCTGCTCAATATCTTCATGGAACCGTGGGATCATATGGTTAAGTTCATAAAGAACTTTTGAGAGACATTTATGTGTGGGAAATTTGTTGATGAGAGTGATGCTTTTACTATTGAAAAATTCAATATAGTGGACGAACTTTTTTTAGAATTAGAGGAAATTAATCTTTCTATATACGTTTTAGTATTAATCCTGGAATTAAATTTGACAGAATTGAGATTAATTTTTTTAGATTCTCAAATGAATTGATCATTGTTTCGCTGAAGATTTCGATTCAGCGATACAGGCTAAGTCGAGTCGTTTGCTATGCTCAAGTTTTCAATAGAAAGAGTCGATCTCGTATTCTCGCTCTGTTCTCCTCCAATCGATTGACATGTTTTATTCTTGTGAACGATGTTAATTTCCGAGCAATGTGATTAAACGAATTGCTTCAATGTCGGTAAGGCTCAAGATCGGAAATTAACGCGATTCTCATTGCTTTTCGTTCCTTTCTTAAATGCCAGAGAGCGCATTCTCACGCTGCAATCGGTGATGGGTGATGGCAGAACTTCGGTTACGTAGATAAGAGTGATACATTTTTTTCTTCTTTAGGCAATTTGTGATAGTACGCGTAGGCATGTAAGCCATAAAATTAATTCAAGTGAATATTGTACTAATTACGAGTTTGATTCTCACTTATACGAAGCCTATAAACGAGCAAGTTTGCAGAGTGCAGTTTGCCTCAAGCGATTTACAATAAGCTTATCCGTGCTAAAGCCACGATAATTTTTCTGTAATCTGAGAAATGAATTCAGAATGACATCCTTCTTCTCGCTTTTGTAATTTCAAAGCTCGCTGTAACGCAAAAGTAGGTGAAATCTGCTTTGAAAAGTTTATAATTGAATTATTAATCTACATAAAAATGAAATTGGTTCTAATTATTAACAGTCTAGTTACTTTAAAAGATAAATAATCTTCGTTCACGGAAAACTAAACAATCATTGTCATTTTAATGGCATCGGACGGATGAAAATCGAACAAGGATGAACCTTATCTGACTCTTGTTTGTTTAAAGGCTTCACGTAACATAGACGTAAGAGTACGATATATACAATAAATGTATCGTTATGTCGAATTGAGTCTATCCGGTGGGACTCGAGTGACTCGCATTCACGGTACTTTTACGATATAATTATATATAATTATAATATATAGCTAAGATAAAATTTATGATACATCAAGATGAGTTTTATAGCTGTTGATTATAAAGAGGCTGATTAAGTTTAGATATTGTTCCAGTGTACTCGATACATTTGATATAACAACAGTTAAAGATATTCGTACAGTAGATACGCGTTATTATTATTATTATCATTATCATCGTAGTTTAAGACAAATGTATCCAACAATTTTGTCCCGTTTCTTAAGCGCGTTCGACGCGATGCTGACGCCACGATGAATAGAGAATAAACGCATCTATCTCTAGAGAATAGAACAATTCATTATCTATTATGATATAAAATTGGATAATATATATATCATTGTCATTATGTAAATTATCAATTCTATATTTCCGTCACTTGTTATGTATTGTAATAACAGTTGAAAGATGAATATCTATGTAATATTACAAGGGATTATTGGAGAAACGATGAACAAAATAGAAAATTTAACATTCTACATAAATCGATATGTAGGTCATTGGATACAGCGAAAATTTAATTTTGCAAAACCGAGCGCGGGCTTGCACAGCTGGTGCGGTTTTATACTTACGTTCCTGGTGAACAGCGACGGCAATAAAAGGAAGTAGTTATGGCCTATACGCGCATGTAGAGACATAAGGAACCGAATATAACATCTAACTGTACGTTACACGAAGTGCTGCGAGCCCGTGCGATATAACTTCCGTTATAGCGCGTTATAGAGCAAGACATGGAACCGGACGACATTTATCATTCGAAAGAAGGACTCAAAAAGAGAACTTTCTGTAAGAATGAGAAATTTTTTTATACGAATTGTCGACCGGTTCGATGACACTTAACGTGCTTTGTTTCCGAAATGCGTCTGTTAATATTCTCTCTGCTTTTAGAGTGAAATCTCTCTTTTAAAGATTGAAAATTGAGTCGCTCTTTTTCAAGATTATCTATAATTGATTCTTGTATTTAAGACTGTTTTAAATACAGTCACGAACCAATCAGAGGACCGTAATAGCATCTTGAAACATTAACATAATCTTGAAATAGGGACGAACTATAATACCTTAGAGTGAGATTCCATTCCAAAGAATTTAGAGAGCTTGTTTAGTTGAATATCGTTTTCTGTCGCAAACGGAAGTGCTCTGAAAGAGTAACAGCGGCAACGATCGACGGCGTCACACTTACGAGACGAACGCGAACGAGACGGATATATGAATCTCCCCACAGGCATTTTAAAAACATTTTAAGCGAGACCCAATTAACATAGTGAGATCGTTACGTCTGAACATTGATGTCATCATTATTGCTATATGATTATCATCACGCTATCCGTCATTACTATTATCGTCATTGCCGTGACGCGGTGACGAAGTAGTGCTCTATACTCGATATTCAGTGTCGATACCTACACCTAACTGTATATTAATAATGATCTGTGTAAGGAGTTGAAATTCCAGTATAATAAAATCGCTCTTCATATTCTCGTCCTTCTACTCGACACTCCCGATCACCGTGCGAAGATGAATCAAGAAATAACAATGCATCTCCGTCTTTTCATTCTTAGCAATAACAAGAAAATAAATTGTCATTATTATTTTTCGATCGCCAAATGTATTCTGATGAATGCTAATTTTATTACTAACTTAAGTATTTTATTTCTTGATTATTACAAAATTAAAACGATCTTTTTTTTAAAAAACTACGAATAAAAAATAGAAAATAAGAATAAAAAGCAAAGCAGATTTTAAGAGATAATTTAATTTTTCTTCAGAAATTATAATTTAATACGTCAATACATATTATATATTTCCTTTTTTTTTTGTAAGTAAGATGATAAAAAAATCAGTTAATGCCTGTCTAATATATTGAATTGTTCTTATAGTTTCCTTGACAATATTAAGAGATTAAATATGACTTTTCTTGAAATATATCATGTCTGTCCATTTCTATGGATTTGATATGCGGATTTTCCACGAGGGACAAAGCTAGAAGCCAAATTGGATCATCGATCGACACTTAAAGTGAAAACTGATCTTCAAATGTCCACTATAAGTCTGTCAAAGAGACGAGTCTGTCAAAGAGTCGGATTGTCAAAGAATTTGCAAAGTCCTTGCGTAATGCACCACTTCCTAATATTTACGAAATATGATATTCATCTTCAGACACAAGTTTGTTTGTTATTATTTCATAATGCATTATCTTATAAATATGCATTATCTTTGCATCTTCAGCCCGCATCATGTCTTTATCACATTTTCAGATATAATAAGCAATTTTCTAGTTGAATCCGATTATCTTCTTCAGGAAGGAAATACAAAAAATTAAGATTGTCAAGTACATAATATTTTTTTATTGTCCTTTTACAACGTACAATCAACAATAGTATTTTTTTTCTTTCTTTTTATCCTTCTTTTATGTAACCCATGTGTCAGGAATCTTAAAAGGACACGTTAGATGTCTTGTGGATTAGTATATAAATAACGGTTTACAGTGACAATACAATTAGATAGCTGATTATTAACAAATTTACAATGTAGAACGTCTGGCCGACGAGACATATATCTCTCGACGAGACATAATAGATCAATAGTGTATATATTATATGCAAGGGAGGTAGGGGTAACAACGAAGGTTTTATTAGAGTAATTAATATTGTAAGTAGAGAAATAGCCATTACGCACTCGCGAGGAAAATAGATAAGATCGTCACACGAATATACATACATTTTACGTATCAATGTTAGGTACATTTTGTTAATACTCCTCGTACACGTTATAAGTACGCATCACAGATATGTCGTTGTTCATGGAACGAAAAGAAACGCGAAAGGCGATAGCAAGATTCAAGAATATATAGTTATTCCAAGAATGATACGTATTAGTAGTAAGACTTCAAAAGATTCGATTCTTCCTTGAATAATGTACTTCGAGATTTTTTTGCTATAAATTCATAATTATTCATCTATAATTACTTAAAGGATTACGTGGTGTGATTAATTTTGTTTTTTAAGAATCGCGAGAAAAATAACATTTATTTTCAAAAGATTCGAGTCTTTTTTTTTTTTTTAAGAAACATGTTTCAAAATGATTTACCATAAATTTATAATTATCCATCTCTTTAATCATTAAAGTAAAGGATTTCACGTTCAGGTGATTAATTTGTTTTCTAAAAAACACGAAAAATTTAATAGTAAGACTTTATTCCTAAAGGATTCTTCTTTAAAAATGCACTACGAAATGTATATCTGAATTTTAAACAGTAAAAATGTTTATGTTTTTGTGAAAATTTCATTATAATGCGAACGTCTCTCTCAAAAACCTTACCCTTCGAATAACAAAGAATAATTTTGCACAGATTTTATCTCATTTTCATTTTTACATTTTTAACGAGAATGTTATAAAACTTATTAAAAAGGTGAAAAATTATACATTTACAAAAAGATTTTTGTCAAGACATTAAAATAAAGGATTGAACGATGATTATATTGCTTTCTAAGCAAAGAGAAATTTAATTAATTTTTTCAATTAAAAGATTAATTTTTTTGAAAAAGTGAACCATTGTTGTTCTGAATTAAATTCTAAAAATTCATAGAGCACTTGAACAAGATTTATGCGTGAAGATAATAAAAATGAGTACCCTGCTATTCGTGTACAACTTTCTCGGAATATTTTATAAATTTTATTTTGGACACATAAAAATAATCAAAAGTAAAATCTCAGAGCACATGTTGCAGGTAAGTCAAAGAAAAAAACACAGTAAGTAAGTAAAAATGAAAGTATTGCCAAATTTGTTCGTTTGGCATCGATATGCCGAAAAATTTAAGAAAATATAAAATAGGAAAATTCCATACTATTTCACAATTATTCACTATTAGTACGATTGATATTACGTATCGCAACTCCTCGCGCCGCAATGAACGACGAAGGCAAATTGTACGCATCAGCTAACAACCATCTTAATATCAGTATAATAAAGATGTATCGCATAATTATACAACTTTGCTATCTATTAGGTAACGAAATATTAATCATAACGAACAGGACGTAACGTGGGCGCTCAGGACTAGGCAGTATTTTTTTTCGTTAATACGCAGTCTCGCGTTATGATTGATACGAAATCATGAGGAAGTGCAAAATATTGCTTCGTATTTTATATTCTGTACTTAAATCTTCATATTTTTAATAATGTCTTACACTTCGTTGTAAAGTATAAAATGTTACGGGATAATTAGAAATTTCTATCTTGAACCTAAAATACATTTTAATGGTATTTGCCCAATCATATGGACAAAGGATCGCTGTCATTAAAATTATCGTCGCACATTGCCTTATTATAGAGATTATATTTTGTAATTTATAATTAATAATTTCTTTGCAATAATTATATTTCCTTGTATTTATAATGTTTGTTTTGCGATTAATATATCTTTCGTTTTAATTTAATTATGCATAACAGCACATGAATTTTAAATATTTTAAAATTTTAAATATATACTGAAAAAATTATTAAATCTTAATATTTCTTTAAATAGTAAGTACTAAATAAACATTTACTTACAGAAGTACAGTAAATATATTTACTCAATAAAAAAATTAATAGTTAAATAATTAAATTAATAATTTTTGTAGCAAATAACTATATATTTACATTTATTTAATAAATATTTACTTATATAATTATTCAAACAAATATTTATATTAACAAATTTAGTATTTATTTTTTTTTTAGTATATATACGAAAACGGATTAACAAATGTTATAATTTTATGTCTCAGAAATTTATCTACTGTTCTGAAAATATCACAAATAATTAATAATTATTAAGCTCGCGCAACTTCTTTTTCTTGATGTAATAGAAAAATTTGAAAATCTTCCTTGTTTTTAAAATTTTTTAACAAAATTGTAATATTCAACATTTAAAATCACGAATGTTTTACTGATCAATCTTGACAAATACGTACAGAAAAGTATCAAATATATACGTACGTACGTTATTGCAGTTACATTGTTTGTGACAAATCGGTCATTCTCATTTTACTCTATTATAACTTATATTGGTCACAGCAGGAAACCGAGAAAAGATTAAGATTACAGAGAGATTATTTATTAATCATTTTTTTCTTCTTTCTTAGGCACCTGAGTTTCAATATTCCGGAACGCATGCGAGGAAAATATAATTTGTTAAACAATGTGTTGAAACGTTACTTTTATTGTAATTCCTAATCCAATCTCCATGCAGTTTAGGCATTTATTTTTGCGAATGTGTTTCCGACATTTATATGTATATTGCGTGTATGTGTACATAGCCTTCGCCCACGTTACGAGTAACAGTCGAACGAAAACACGCTAGTTGTTTGACTATTATATATTTATATATATAATTCTTTTATATATGGAATGTGCTTTCCTACCCAACTGCTAAAAGTGCTAATACATAGATTCCACGTCGACGGGTGCGTACGTTACACGCCGACAGACACGCGTAGCTAAATTTACAAGTTCTCTCGAAACTGCTCTCGACGCAACACGCAAGCCGTAATAAAATCGCGAAATAGGTCCGTTAGCGGATTTCATCTAATTTCTCAATACAAATCTCTGAAGATTTACGAGAGAATCATCATCGCTCGTTTAACGAGTAAAAGAAAAAAATCGTCCAAACATTGTGCATTATCGGCGAATGCGTAAACGCGTGTTGCAGCGTTCTTGTCAGCGAATCCTAAAATTAAATCTCTACAGAACTACGTGATACCGATTGCATCACTTTGATTAACGCCTTCCAAATAATTTCCTTATTGTATTACAGCGATCATAATTCTGTACATTTTGGATGTACTTTTTATTGATGTTTTAAACAGCAAGAATTTAAGTTAATGATTCAATTGCAATTGTTACAGATCGAAAAACAATTTTTATTAATCACGATTAAAGATCACGTTGATCAAGACTGATGCAATCCGGCCTCGAAAGATATGGTCGTGAAAAATGTGCATTGTTTTCGAGCGCAGTTCGTAGTAAGTTTCTGCACATTTTGTACTTGGATCACCGCATGAAACGAGCAGTACAACTTTAGCGGTCGCTTCGGTATTAATTTTTGGAGGTCTCAGGAATTAACGCGTTTTCGTGGTGTGCGCAACGGCGGCGTGCTTTCTCGCAAAGCGAGGAACTGTATGACTCTTAATTATGATTATTATATTATTATTAATAATCTACAGAACGCAGGATACGGGGAGCTCGTTGATAAAATAAATTAATGTCCAATTGAATATTTAACAAACTTGACATACGCACAGTAAAGCTGCGTTTCATTACTTACTGTGACTATTGAAAATCTATGGTAACGTGTGTAACATGAATTATAGATTTTCAATATTTATTGCACTGAATAACGGAACGCAGTCTAAAATGCAAGGCAAGACTGCGTAATTTAACTGCTACAAGTCAACCGTTCTCGGAAGTATTCTCATCGACAAAATTTTTTTTTCTTTAATATTTCGAGCAGGAATCTATCTAAGGGAAGATTTAATTAACGAAGAAGTAGATTTGAACAATTTGAATATTATGCATAGAAATAAAACGTTTACAATAATTTGTCAAGAAACGCCTAAAATATCGTATTGTGGTGCATGATATGTAAATTGTTCAAATGCTCCTTTCCTATGCTCAAATCCTTCGTCTCTTCTGTACTTCAATACTTTGTTATCACGCGACTTTCTTCGCGAATTAATCAACTTTTCGCGAGCAAATAAATGGATACAACAGCTTGAGCGGCATAAGTACATCCGATAGTCGAGCAGACGGCGACGTGTCCGATCTTGGGAGATCTTCGCGGCTGCACATTTAGATTTGTTTAAGAATCATTTAATCGTAATTCTCAGATTCCTGCTGTACCAGTTTGAATCGGCGTGGACTCTTCACGTACATGGAACCATGTGAGCCCTCGAGAGAGAGGCGACCCTTGCGCTGAAGGTACGTGGTGATATAGCGTGCGATCAGCTTCTGCGGTCGCATCTGCCATTCTTCCAACACTTCTTTGGGCGCCAAAACCTTTACAAATTATGAAGATAATTTAGAGGTGGTTCTCGATTAATTTCGAAAAATTAAACATTCAATAACGTTGACTGTTCGCATATTGAATTATAGATAAGTTTAATTATAGACAATCTGAATAAATTAGCAAGCTGTAATGTAACTATATTTTGTTCATTAATAATTTTGTGTTCGACAAACAATATGCATTTACTTCGTGAAAATGTCACAGTTTTGCAAAGTGCATATAAATGAGAATGCAAATTAACTCGCGAAAGCTCGCTGTTCGTGACGCAAAATTCATTCAGAAGACACACACATATATATATAGGATTCTTCGCAAGCGTAGAGCTTAGTGCCGAAAATACATAAATTACATAAATTTACCTGGTCGCCTTTGAGTCGGTCCAACAGCGTCACGCACACGACGGCGGATTGGATGCCGGCGTGATGTGTTAGAGCGGCAAAGCAAAGGCTTTCCATCTCGATGTTCACCACGCCAGCCTTTTGTAACTTCATGAGGTATTCCATTTTGTCAGCCTCGGTGAATTCACAGAATGCGCCGTCCAGACGGCCTTGGCCCTCATAGAAGTCGTTTGAGCACATAGTTTTGCCGATCACGGTGTCATAAGGATCATCGCGATGGGCCAAACCCTTTAGATCGCGAGCTAGCTGTCGGTCGAGTTTGGCTGGTCGGCGCACCAATTTTCCAAGTACCATCTGCAACGCACTATCATTTAATACTAAAACTATTGACAATTAATTTGTATTATATGATATACTATTTAACTGTAATTGATGTTTGCTCCGATATTTCCTTAATTGGTATTTGCAAGTCCAGTGTACATGTTGTTGAGTCAACTCTAGTTTTTAAGTGATTGAAAAATATATATATATTTTTTGTAATGATGTTAATAAAAATTTTATTAACTTTATTTCAATGTACTAATTTTCCTTTGTGTAATTATCATTACATCCAAGAAAAAATTATCATAACAATGGTAATTGTTATTTATTATAATAATTTTGGTAATCACGAAGAAAAATACATAGAAAAATCTAGAAAAAAGATCTCCGAATGAAAAATATTGTATAATTTTTATACAACATTGAATAATTTTTATAAAAAACTACAAACCAGACTTTAATATTTCTAGTGTTAATTCTCCTAATTCTTTTATATTGTAAATCATAATCATGAATCGTAAATCATAATCTGCAGACAAAATTAATTAATTAGTTAGAAAAAATAAAAACACAATAATATAACAAGCTTTAAACTTATCGAATTTTTTTCGCTCTTTTTTATTATTATATATGTATTTTATAAAATCACTAACCAATTCCATATAAGGTTTCATCATTTCATCGAGAGCTTCTTCCGAGATGATTACCGTACCACCTTCATGGCCGATACCACCGCAAGTGCCAATTCTGATGAAAATTGGATCCTTTACTTTTGCATGGTACATCAGCTTGATAACTTCATGGAGCAGAATGCTTACTGAAGGTATACCCATTCCATGCTAAACAGATATAAATATTTTATTTATACATAGTTGTGATTCCTTTTGTTAAGTTTCCTTTTTCATAAAATTTGATAGTATATTTATTATAAATGCACCTAAAGAAAACAGAACCAATTATTATTTCAATATACATATGTCTTGTACTACAAAACTTATACCGTGATATCAGATTCGTTCGCTTATAAAGACCCCGAGATATTCCTGCCAAGATTTCAATAAATAATAATTTCTTTCAACAAATAATATAATTGTGTTCTGCTCAGCTTGCTCGGCACACTGCGTGTATAATTCGTGTGAAGCGATAAAAAACGGTTTAATCGTCCAGGTGTGTAATAACAACATAAGTAGAGTACAGCGGAGTAAAGCAGGTATCGAGCGTGATTAGTGTGGAATGTTAGCGGATTTATTTGCCTGCTAGGAATGAATTGTCTATTCCATTATGTCGGCGCCACATTCAACCTAAAGATTAGAATTTTGCAACATTTTCTTTTTGAAGAAATATTGTGTTCTCTTATTAATAGCATCATTTTTTAGCGCGATACTCTGCAAGAATTTGTTTTCTTCTTTGAATTATTGACATTGCTTTTAAAGATGTAAAGATATTACTTATTTAAAATCAGTCTTTAATATATATATATATACTTTTAATTTTTTAATATTCTATTAAGAAATGAAATTTAATATACTGCGTTATTTTATTATTCTCAAAATTTTTTTAAAAGCTCCTATCAATTAATTTTGAAATTGATATTATTTTTTAAATATTGATGTTTATGCAATTATAAAAATTATTTGATATTATAATTTCCATCTTAATACAAAAAAAAATGATCAATATATTCGAATTATGCGAAATTAGTTACTTGAAAGGATAACAATTTTCAAATATATCGTAAACCCGTTTCATTAACACTGTTAAACGAGTACCTACGACTTAATTACGCAAAAGTAAATTTGCTCGAAACATGGCTGTAGAGTTTTCAGTATATAGTCTATTCCATATTCCAATCGCAGGTAACATAGTAGGTGCTTTAAAGAACCACTTGCCCGTCGTCATACTTGACTTCGTCGTTTTCTCGATAATTAACGACAAATAAAATTATCGTCGAAGGAAAAAAAATGTTCCACGTCGAAGAAACGTTCGAAGGTACTCATGAAAGACTTACGCTGATAGAGAGAACCGGGCCGACTTTGTACATTGAATAGCGATAAGAATTTTTGGTAATATCGAGGAGGGTCGTTCCAGCTGGCAGTTTGTGACCTATCTCCTGCATGATATAGTTAGCGAAATGTTCCATCCTTTTCGGTGTTCCGCCCATGCAAACGAACTGTAACGAGAGAAGTGCGCAATTATATCAAGTGATTTGGCACGAAAAGAAGAGAAAATAGGTCAATTGTTAAAATAATAATCTTTCAAATAATAGTGGTTATAATAATAACTGGTTTAAATAGAGAAACAATACAATCAACAAAGAGAGAGACAGCAAGGCGAGTTCATCGTTAAAGTGATGTGACCCGAATCTTCAAACGTCCTGATTCATCTTAAATGTCAAAGATCATCGGTTACGATAGTAAAAATAAACGAGCGGTAGCTCCGATGGTGTAATCGCACGTCATTGAAGTATATTCTGCGATTTATTGATGTTGGCTGACATCACGAGCGTATCGCGTGACATCGATAGCTTTGCGCGGTCACGAGTGGTGCGTCTTTCCATTTCTAATCCAGATCGTACGTCAAGTGCAGGAAGCAAAGATGTGTTCATTAATCGATTATTGACAAATGTAATAAATATCCGTCGGGAACATTATGTGCAATTGCCTCTTAGACCTCACAGGAAGCCAAAAGTCCAATATTAATAAGTGATATAATATCTTACGTCATACCATTTTGCTGTTTATACGCGATAAGTTTAAATGTACATGTTGAAAAGAAGACAAATTAGAGTTATTTTAATAATCAAAAGACAAAATTACACATGCACGGTAAAAAACGTTTCGTATTTGTGTTAAAAATACTCCATTCAAGTCCTCGTTAAAATTTTGTGTTGAATTTTTAACATATTCAAATACTAATTTAACATAATGTGATTATGTTATTTAAATGTTGAGTTAAATTGATATTTAGCATCTTTTAATGCCAAAATAATAACAATTTATGAATAAAATGAATAAATAACATAATGTGTCTTAAAACAAAAATTTTAAGATAAATGAACAAAATATGTGTTAATTTAACAGATTTAATAAATGGATATCATAAACGAATATCATAAATGTTAATTTTACTGGAAAAAACATGCTGTGTCAATATTAATTTTTTTGTATTTATTCTTTAAAAATAATTATTTGTATTACCTTCTAACATGTTCATCTTTTATTAAATTAACATATAAGTGATACATAAAATTAATTTGAGTGAATCGTTTGGGACAAAAGAAATGTGTTAAATTTAACATAAATTTTCAATAGTATAACTGAAAGGGATCTTCGAAAAGTAGGAAAGCCGACTGAGGCCAGTTGTCACAGTTTTTGATTAGTGATTTTTTTGAAATATTATAAACGTTATATACTTACATCCTTTAGGTATATTAAACAGAATATTAACTCGTAAATTCATCATATCATAAAAATAAGTTATTTAATTTTAAATGAAGCTTCGAAAATGTGATAATCAATCCCATGTTCTGGATTGATTGTCATATGTTCTAGGATTAACATATTTGTTGTGGACAACACATATATAAAAAATACAATTTTTATTTTAAGTCAATTCTATATTTTGAAAAATAATAATTATATAAAAATAGTAATTATGGTAATAATATAAATAAAATAATTACTTTAATCATAAAATATATAATTTGCTTTTGTAGTACTTTCTATATGAAAAATTAAAAAACATATGAAATATAATATATTTGTAAGTATATTCTCTAAAAATGTATTCTTTAAAGATTCTTTAAAGATATTAAGATTAATTGTTACTTAATTTCGTTCCATTTTGGTCAATCTACCCCACATAACTATTTTTAATAAAAGAGATTATATTCACAAACGTTGTCAGAATAATAATTAATTAATTGTAGCAAAGATCTTCCATGTCATTTTCTATGAATATAAAAATATCGCGATTATAGTAATGCTAAAGATTTGTCAGACAACAAGGTGATATGAAAAATTTACTCACCAACTTCATTTTCTTAAAAATCGCTATAACTCAGTAAGAAAAAAATAATAATGGAATCGACATCAATTCAACTCTCAATAGGTAAATAATACGTACAATGTAATGCAAATCATTTTACACAACAAATTAATATTATATCAGCAATCAACAGTTAAGAAAAGAGAATTTTCTGCCATATTCTGTTTGATATTTATAAGCATTTTGATAATCAACCCCGTACGACAATCAGCCCCAGTCTCCCTTATTAGAGATAGAGAAAGGAAAATAGAAATTTTCGAGGATTTTGCTATTGCCCGGAGATCGTTTTATTTCTATGTTTTCTTATATATTTTTCTTCGTAGAAACCGAAAATAATCATTATCATAATACCAGACTTAAAAAAAAATTGGTAAATCGAAATAAAATAAATAAAATCCTTATTCGCATCGTTATAAAATCAATCACATTTAAAATCAATTACATTTCAATAATTTATTTATAAAATTAATTCCAAATTGGATCAAATACGAATAATATTGCATTATAAAACGTTAATTAGATATTTTTGTAACATTTGTCACACACACACACACACACACACACACACACACACACACACACACACACACACACACACACATACACCACGCGCGCGCGCGCGCGCGCGCACACGCATCTCGGTACCGTTTCCCCGACTCTAAGCAATGCGCAACGCTTGGAGTATATATATAAGATGATAAATGATATAATGAAAAATATAATCCAATTAACGTTTTATGATGCAATATTATTCACATTTGATTCAATTAATTTTATAAATAAATTATTGAAACATAACTAACAGTAACTTTATAACGATCCATGCGAATAACGATTTTATTCATTTTCGATGTATCAATTTTTCCTTAAATCTGGCGTTATTATAACGATTATTTTCGATTTCTCTACTAAGAAAAATACATAAAAAGGCATAGAAATAAAACGATCCCCAAGCAAAACTTTAAAAAATTTCTACCTTTCTCTTTATCCAAATTTTTATATCTTTTTATTTATGGATTATCTTTCTAATAATTAAAAGAGATATAAAAAATACATATACGATACTATCTATACGATACTATAGATATCGCAATATCTCTTACGATAATTATTATTTGTATACTGGGAGAAAAAAAGTGATTGCAAGTACTATAATGTAATTTATAATCATTTTCTGAGTCAATATAAATTTATGATAATTTATGATTATTTCAACCATTATAGTTGTTTCAACATTGAAATACGATCATTTTACAACTATGACATACATTAAATTTTTCCATGCAAGTTAATTTTTCCTTACCATATCTCTTTTATAGTTATTATTATGTAAATAATTAGCGAATGCTAAGAAAATAGCTATAATATGTAGTTAAGAAAATAGTTATAATAAAAATATAGAATATAACATTCACTATAATGACAATTGCATTCATTACGTAAAAATGATTATTTGTATTTACTATTCGTATATTAACATTTTAACTATCTATACCTATTAATAGTTCAGATTATTATTTATAGTATAATTTTTCCATATTTGAGAGAATTATACATATAACATATTATTATTATTATTATTATTA
>Ga0157364_1002153_pt1 | contig 17956 bp, 12 predicted proteins | sample AttsexASBM2_FD_111476 | JGI IMG/M metagenome (GOLD analysis project Ga0157364, IMG submission 111476) | Fungus gardens microbial communities from leaf cutter ant in Ribeirão Preto, State of São Paulo, Brazil - Atta sexdens ASBM2 | ecosystem: Host-associated > Fungi > Mycelium > Unclassified ...
GAAATTTTTTAAAAATATATTTAAAAATATATTTTAATATAGTTTGCAAGAGTTTTCTTTATGTATTTTTCTTGCTTTTGACGTTATAATATAAACTAAGTTATAGTGAGTAGGAACCTTAAATGTAAACGTGTTTCATATACTATTTTGAAAAATAATTAAAATTATTGTTAGATCTGCCAAGGTGGTAAGGTACCTAAAGAAATATACATCAAGAATATGGATAAGCTAAACGAGGATTATACTACCGTCGTTGTTCGGAAAGGAGGAAAGTTAGAATTCGATATTTCTGCACCCGAAGTGGGTTCCATCTTAAGGTAAATATTTTACAATAAACATGTCGGAAGAAGAAGTCTCTTTCAATTCATATTCTTGTATTCAGTTGGGAATTTCGAAGCGAAGGTCATGACATCAAATTTGGAATTCTGAAAAAAGACGTGACTAATGGAAAGAAAATAGAAGTTATACCTATTCGGAGGGTTGCATCTCATCAATCGGATGAAATTGGATTATTAACTTGCGAAACTCCGACGACTTGTAAGCCCATATTGTTTGAGCAGCATTCTACGAATAATGATGTTATCTGAATTTTATTCAAATACGGTTCAATAAAATTCTTATTGTTTAAATTTTATTTCAGATTACGTCGTTTTTGACAATACCTATAGTATTCTAAGGAATAAGAAGGTTCATTATTCCGTACGTATGTTACCACCAACATCAGTGGTATCAATTATGTAATAAAATGGATCCTTTTAGGAAATTTACAATTATATTAGTTCTTCGTATTTCATACTTGTAATATATCAAGCTAAAATTTCGGAAGGATGTTACGTCATAATTTTATAGTAAATATAGATATAAAATAAATTCTTTGTAATTTATGGTATTTTACAGTAATATTCTAATTGATTGTTTATTTCTCTTTTTTATCTTATTGCTCAAAAGATTGTAGATTATTATAATATAATTATAGCATATATGCATACAAATGCATAAAAGATAAATATTAGTTAAATTTAAGTAATCTTTATTTGTATTTCCGATATCTTTTTTCAAAGTAAGGTAAAAAGGATGATTATAAAAAGGAATAGATATACAATATGATTGTACGTGAAAAATGTGATTTATGTACATTTATAATTCAATATGTATTTTTTATAAAAAGAAATATAGAAATATATATTACAAATATTTTTAGTCTGCATCTACATCTGACAGTAACATTTCGATAAGGTCAGAATTCAGTAACTGATCACCCTCTAAACGTTTTTCAGTCCTCCATTTAACTAAAGTCGGCAAAACCTTCAACCTGGTACAACGATTTGTCCTGAATGGACAATTTGGATCTTTCCAGCTAGGAAAGTGAATAAAAGATATTTTAAAACTTCCTTCTTTATGTTATACAATGTATTCTATCTTAATTTTCGCAAGTAAATATCTCGAAAAGTATGAAAGATACGAAAAAACGTTTCAGACGAAAGTTTTATGAACTAAAGAGAGACAAACAATAATAAAATTTTCAAGAAAGTCATTTTTTCACGTCATATGAAATCACTTTTTTTAAATGAAATTATATGATTTTTTCCTCATAATGATTCTTCTAATTATTCTGCACATAAAAATATAGAGGAATCCATATGTAAAATAATCGTGCAATTCCATTTAAAAAAATAGTCATAACCTTGATTGTGGCCTTAAGGCTAATTCTACCATGTACTTTTTGTTTTCTGTTTCTTGCTGTTTGTCTCTTATCTTATTGACCAAAAAGGCAAAAGATAAACAGCAAGAAACAGGAAACAAAGAGCACATTAGAATGTGCATAGTAGAATTAATCTAAAAATACGACTTGATAAAAAATTAATTTTACTATTTTATTTCCCTTTAGATACAATTTCAGTTTCAAACATTTTCCTGTGGTAATTAAAATGACATCTATACATATACATATTATATATATTTTACGTTATTAAATAACAATTATTACATAATATATGCTCAAGATAATTCATATAAAAATAGCAATTGCAATAATATGAATATTTTATATACTTACAATGCCCTGTTCCCGACCTCTACTGTTAATAATATTGTACCCTGAGGTGCATCTGCGAAACCAGTTTCAATAAATGGTTCAGCTGAAAGAAGAATTCTAAGTAAATGCATTAATTATTTAAAACCAATTGTATCAACATTAATGCATATTTGCATTTTCTTCTTTTTAATATTATATACATAAAATAATTAAGAAATTAATAACTTAAAACTAACTAATGAAAATACAATATTTAATAAAATATTTCAAATAGTTCTCTCAACTAAATTTCTTAATCTCATATTTGTACTTTGATATTCTTAAATGATAAATTGTACAAACATTAATACAAAATCGTTATAGATCCAGGTAACTGATAAAGTTTTTTTATTTATGGAAATAGATATCTTATGCGTTGTTTCATCATTACAATCGTATCATTTCCTATTATATTTCCTGTATTTTAGAAATCTGACCATAATATTGAACTTAATTTTAGAACATACAATATCAATGAAATATATAATTCAGATATTAAGAGATAGAAAATTCTGCTTGAATTCCACAATTAATTTATCATAATATATTATTGACAGATTATGAATGCTTTCCAGTAACATATAACATGACATTATAAAATGTAGTGTATGATTCTGTATTTTCCAATTATAATACAAATTGAAAGTCGACACGATTATACACGATTATATACAAAAATACTGTGTTCAACTGTGTAGGTTTTATATCATTTCACGAATATTAAATTTTTGCATTTCATTATTATTTAATTTTTTCTAGAAATGACACTTCGACAAGAAATTTCAAAATTACATTTGGATATATTTGAATATAAATGTATAAGACTTTTTTCATTTCTGCGGTGAAAGTCATTGGAGTCAAGACATTGGATGCTTTCCATTTCATCGCACACAAGTCAATACAAATATCTTTCTTTATTACTCTCCTTTATTACTCTCTAATTAAAAAAAAATAGAATAATGTTTGTGTCGATTTATGTCACTAAATGAAAAGCATCTTTTGTCATATTTTTACTAACATTCTCCCAAATAGTGACATCAAGATACAACATAATGACGTCTATTTTAGCCTACTAGACGTCAGTGATTACGTTTACATCATTATTAATCAAATTTAGTAATATCCATAAGCATTAACTGATGTAAAATATACAAACGCTAATCAAATAAACGATGTCTAATCATATAAACTAGTTTAATCCGGCTTTAAAATAATAGATTTTAAACATTTTAAACATTTAATTCACTAACGCTTACACGATAGCGTCAGCATTTCTTGCGTCAGTAATAATAACTATAGATGAAGCACTAAATCTGATCAATACTTAATGACGTTCAAACAGTGACGTCATTTTGACCTACTGACGTCATCATGTCTTTTGACGTCATTCAGGCTGCCGAGAAAATTTCCAATAGATATTTTGCAAAATTCGCTTCCAACAGCTCTGGCTATCCAAAGAGATCTGATAGGAGAAAATGGAGGAATTGTATATATCTTAGCGAGAATTAATATTACAACGAATGGAATACAGTTGGGAAATCTGGATTTTGGGGAGAAGAAACCTCATTAGTTTACTTTCATAACCTTAACTTGTTATTTAATATAATAAATTATAGATTAATTTATTAGTGACATGAGGCAAATACGCACAATTCCTCATCTCACTGGATAATTGTACGCAAGTCGGATAATTGTACGCAGGTCGGATAATAATGCGCTAAACAAAAATTATTAGAAATCAAGATATAAACATTTTATTTAATATTGACAAAAAGGTTAATGAGTACCTTTTAATGTACAATATGATTTTACAAACATGATTTTATATAAATGAAAATAAAAAAAAACAAAGAATAATGTTAAGCGAAAATCGCTTAACATTTTTTATATTATTCACCCTCATTCTTTATTCTTGTTTTTATTGCGTAAATGTTTATATTAATGGATTCTTAATAACATAAATAAAGATGATGATTAAAATAAAATAAAAAAGTTTTAAAATATTAAAACGATAAAATTTCTTAAAAATATAATGATTATAAAAATGTTTTTTTGTTTACGTTTTACGTTTTTTAGCTTTCTTTGTAACTGCTCTTAAGCCTATTCTACAGTGTTCTTTATTTCCTGTTTCTTGCTTTTTTCTCCTTCACAATCGTTTTATTAACAATTATATTTTTTGCTACATGATTCCTATTTCTTCCGAAGTTCATTAACTTTTATCTCGGGAGATATAAAACAAAAAAACCGGATAAAAAGCAAAAAGACAAAATGTAAAAAATAACAAAAAGTAAGAAATAGAAAACAAAAAGCACATTGTAGAATAACTATTATGGTATTTTTTTTCTTTTCTTCGGGCTTTTTCTATTTTTCCAATTTATCTTGTAATTTTTGTTTTTGAAGCAGTTAAAATTCTGAATGAGAATCACGTTGCCATACGAGGTTTTCTCAAAGAAATTAGTGAAATATCAGTAATTTTGACTTGATCAGAAGTCTTTGAAGTACTAAATTTTGATATTGGATTTGCCTCTCACTCATTGTTGTAAGAACCAGTCAAATTATCTATATTACTGATAGTTTCAATGGAAATTGAATTTTGATTATCGAAAATAACTTCAGTAAGAAGTTAAGTCCTTCTTCAGCAACTGATGGAGCAAAATCATTTTCGTCAAATCTATCAGAATTTAGAGGGTAAATATCTGCTGTACGAAAACCAGATATACTTTTCTCCATAGAAGCTACTTTTAAAAAGGCCTTATTTAACATCTCTGCAAGATCATACTCGGTCATTTTTTTATGACTAGTCGATTTCAAGTATAAATTATATTCTCTATATAAAGCGTTCTTCAATGGGTCAAAAAATGTCAAGTCTAAAGATTGAATTCGATGTGTGAAGGGCGAGAGAAAATACAGTAATAAAACCAGATTTACATAAATCAAAAACCTCAAGTGAAATATGGTTTGTATGATTATCAATTATCAGAAGTACAGGTCTTCGTCCTGTAAGTAAAGTTTACACAGCTCTTAAAATGATGTAACAAGTCCAAGTACAATCCCTTATTTGTCATCATTTTTACAACACGCATAAATCGCTCAAATAGGCCCATTCTTTTGTAACTACATACTCATTCTCGTACTCAAAAATTATCATTGGAGACATGTACGTTCCAGATGTATTCACGCAAAACACTGCTGTAATGGTTCGTTCCCTTTCACCAATTCTTTCTGTCCCTTTTGCGCCATATATTTTTAGACATTTTTTTACCAACCATTGTAATGCTCGTTTTATCCATATTAAGGATTCTATTTGGAGGAAATCTATACTTTTCCAACGTCTTGTAAATTGGAAAAAAATTGAGTAATTTCTTCTTTATTAAGTATATTAATTCTATTAAGACTCATTCCTTTTGGTTATCTTACGGTTATTTCCGAGTTATGCAGAAGAAACACATGTTTTGCCTCAGCAAAGTCGAAAGCAATTCTACGAAGCTGATGTGAAGTAAATCCATAAAATAGTTATGCTAAGTTCAAAATAAGATTTGTCAATTTTTTCTCTTCATCAACTATAAATATTGGCTTTCGAACCAATGGCACATGACATGTCGAATTTCTTTCTTTCAATCTCTTTCTAAGAATTGATTCCGAAATATTGAATTTTTGCTCAGCAGCTCTAATTTTCATCCTATTGATTTTCACAGCATAATCATTGATTTTAAGATCTCCTCAGTCCTATTATTTTTATCTGATGTTCTTTTATAATAACGAGGCATCTAAAAAAAAAAATTAAACTATAGCTGCTTTTCATTTACACTAAATTTAGATAATTCTTATTTGTGATGTAACTCAATTAAATGCACGTTTCTTTTCATTCTGACAAGTGCAATTCAATCGAATTTTTACTTACAATCTGCACAAGCTCGAGATGTGTATTGTGAGTCTTGTTAACACACAAAAATGATATAAACTTGTTGTTACGCGAAAACTTTGTCATCACAGGAAGTAAGGAACGTTATTATCTGAATATAAAGTTATGTATTTTAATATTATTTATATGAAAACGGAAAAAACCTACGTATTATTTCTTATAATATAAATGCGTGTGAGATAATTGTGCACATTTTACTCATGCACACAATTATTTCACAGGTCCATATTCAATAAACAAATAACATTAAAACTAATGAATAAATCTTCTTAATCTATAAGTTAATCCATAAAGCGATAATGTCACTGTAACATACATTTTAGTAGAAATAAAATCTCAAAAATTACGAACTTATCGTCTCATTTTCATGATTACCAATTATAACAAAAGATATATTTTTCTTTCAAGTTGATTATTTTAATCTTCAGTGCTACACTGGGATATGATGTTTCTTTCCACAACATGTTGCAATAAACAACAATTCTTTCGATCACGGAAATTGGCACACAATTACCCACTGCGCACAATTATCCTACTTTTCCCTAATACCAGATAATACTCGAGAGTTAGGTTATGTCGACACGAAAAGAAAAAGAAAGATTCACTCACCTTCTACGCAATCCGAGCACCAACTTTTGCCGGTGTCCGGTAGTTTCGTACCGGTGAACAAAACATAATTCGGCTGTTCTGGACTTCCTAAGTTTGTAATCTCAAGAAACTTTTCGTATCCTTGCACGTATCGACGTTCAATTGAGGGGACCATTTTTGGCGAATATGAGCGAACAGAGCCCAGCGCTCGCGTCTGTTACGAATACGGACGAACGAAATTCTATCGCCTGTAGGAGGACACTTAATTAATCGCTTATGTTATCTATATTTATCTGCGTTTATCTATCATCATTCAGCGCGATAACAACACCGATAAGTAATCAACGAATTATATCAGTATATATATATATATATATATATATCGTATAAATCGTATATTGACAATTTCCTTATTAAGCAATAATTTTGTGCGGATGCGATTTCGTAAAATTGCACAATTCGTAAGCACACGATCTATATAGGTGTATCACCTCGTCGTGATGAGGCTCTTTATTCGAACGTATGACGCATTTGCGTTCCGAGAATTTAATAACAGCTCCCAAGAACAAAGAATGAGAAAAATAATGCTCGAAATGATTTAAAGACAATGATCTTGTGAAGGTTCGACAGGTATTCTTTTAAAAAGTGACAAAAATCGATTTTCAAAGCAACAAATGTTATCTTTGTGATTGTATACATTAATAATAATTAATGTAAAAATAGATTTACGAGCACCTTCAAAAGATAAATGCGAGAACAATTGCCACTTATTAATTATTATGAAACTTTCTTTTTTTATGTACATTATTTATTATGGAAACAAATTTTTCGAACAATATTTAGATCTATTTATTTGGAACAAAAAAAAATTGCTTTTATTGATATTATTCTATTCTCGCTGAGCCTGCATGGGTTCATTTCTCTAAATTTCTTCAATGTGAAAAGAGAAAGCGAAAAAATGAACTAAGAAAGAAATTCAGGTATAAAAAAATATCCACAAAGAGTTCGAAAAATTTCATTATCATATGTCACCAATTGTGAGAATTCTTTTTAGATCCAAAGATATATTCTTTTTTTAGACTTTTTTTATTTAAGAAAGAAATTCAGGTATAAAAAGATATCCACAAAGAGTTCGAAAAATTTCATTATCATATGTCACCAATTGTGAGAATTCTTTTTAGATCCAAAGATATATTATTTTTTTAGACTTTTTTTCTTAATTTTATAGAGTAAATTATAACTTTTTGTGCAAATTTTAAATTATTACTTTTATTAAAGACATATCTATAAATGTGCATATAAATATATTTCTATATATGTATATTTCTTTTTGAGTTTATTTCGAATGGATTACGTTAATTCATAAAGAACTAAAGAAGATGAATATTTTTCAAGTTTAAATGGATCAGTTGTGTTATCTGAGTTGATTGTGTATCTTAAAACGCAAGGAAAGTGAGTAAATTTATTTACAAAAAAATGAATGAATTTATTAGATATTGTGAACAATGAAATTATAAATATTCGCTCGCTTTTGTAATTTTCGTCTCGTTTCAAAATACAGAATGCTTTTTATTTCAAGTCGACACAAATGTTGTTCTGTTTTTTGTTTGTTACTCACTTGAATGTCAAGAATGATAGAATTATGTTTGTTTCGACTTGTATCACTAAGATCCGATTGCACTAACACTACTTTGACTTTAAACGAATCTCTCTCTCTCTCTCTCTCTCTCTCTCTCTCTCTCTCTCTCTCTCTAAATCCGAGAGAGAGAGAGAGAGAGAAAGAGAAAGTTTTAAGCCTCGCTTAAAGATAAAGTAACGTTGATGCATTGATCATTGTCTAAACGGAAAGTACCCAAAATTGACTACCTGGAATTAGGTTTCAAACGTTCGAATGCTCGATTCAAATCCGCCGCGTGGAAGCTTCATGGTTGGTGCGTGGGAGCAGCGACGCGCAAGGCGATTGGCTGAGAAGTTCACGTTCCCCTCTCCACGGGCAATCGGCGTGGTTGCGACAGGAGAGATTCGGTTCGTTCCACGAATCGAGTTCCCGTCATCACTCGTCGTCACTCCGCGACCATCTGCGACGGCGACCGAGTCTTGAACGTCGTGCGACTCCGCGTACCCCGCTCGTGCCTGCTGGGCGGCCTGCTGTTTTCGCGTACGGCGTGCCAGGACTGCCAGATTCTATGTGTTGACATCCCGCGCGAGAGGAGACGCAAGAGTGATCCGGCGCGCCTGAATTACCCATCTCCCCAGTTCGTGTAAGTGAACAGCGACGCGACTGCAGACGACCACGATGTCCGCGATATTTGATATCGAGCTGCAGGATGCAGGACTGCCGCACAGGGACGAGTCGGAGGACGACGACATCATCGAGATCGACGCGGTAATTAAGGCTTCCCCGCCCTCCTTTATCTCCCGACGAGAATGGGAATCCCGATACCTCCGCCCGCGACAGCGGCACGTGTACACCGTGTCAACCGTCATTCTAACGCCGCATCTGTTTTCCTTTTCGCAGGAGGAATGCGTCACGCTGAACGAGCATGAGATCGTAAGGTGAGTAGAACCTTATAGAACCTCTGCGCGCGTGTTCCGATCATGCCACGCGTTTACATGCGTCCCGCTTATCGTTTGGATCAATTTGGCTGGTCAATTTTTGATCAGCTAATTTCGGGATATCAACTTTAAAATATTGGAATGACTCTGGATCTCCATTATTTAAATGTACTAATGAATTTCATGTATTTAATTTACGTTATGTGATAAATTAGGATAAATGGCGTTCTTTCGAGACGCTTCTATAGAGATCTGAAAATCGAGATATCCTGTAAAATTTGGGATCATTGATTACTTACTTTGTCACTCTTCTCGTCAACGCTAAGAAATTATTCAATTTCTTTTGCTTATCGCTTCCAGCTCGTCTGACGTGGTGGAGACCGTAGCGATTTCGGAGCATAATGTCAATCGCACGCACGAGAAGGTCGGACCGCAGGACTTTGAATTGTGCAAAGTTATTGGAAAAGGTGGCTACGGCAAAGTGTTTCAAGTGCGCAAAATAACGGGAAACGACACCGGCACGATCTTCGCTATGAAGGTACCGAAATCCTCATAACACAATTATTGCGTAAACTTGTAAAGTAATTTTGTATGTAAATGTGTCATGTTTGCTAAAATAATAAGCAGTGTGTGAAAAATACTTGCGATGAAGGATGATTATAGTAATATGATAATCTAAGAATGTTATCTCACTGTTTACGTACTAATGTTCAAAAATTATGCTATGCTTTGCATTTCATTGTTTATAATTATGTTTTTTATAATAAACAATATGCAGTTTACATAATTGTATTTCAAATTTTTATAAGTATATTATATAAGTATAATCAATATATTATATAAGTATAGATATCAAGTATATATATATCAAAATTTAGCCTGGTCCATATTATTTGGTCTTCCTTTATTATTTGATTTGCATTTTTCTTGATCAATAAATATTTTGTGATAAAAAAATTACACGAGTTTTGCTAACAAGCAATTTACAAGTTTATTTTAATTATCTTGTTTATTTTAATTATCTTGTTATTTGCTAGCAATTTTACTTCAATTATTGTGAACTGAAAGTAATTAGTTTTTGCAGTTTTTATCTCTAGAATGGTAATTATAAATTCTTAATCAGTATCTATTTTTATATTCTCCGCTGACAAACGTTTTTATTTATGACACTCTTTTCTTCAATTATTCAACATATTCTTTTGTCTTATTTGAAATAGGTATTGCGCAAGGCTTTGATTGTAAGAAATCAGAAAGATACAGCTCACACTAGAGCTGAAAGAAACATCTTGGAATCCATAAAGGTTAGTTATATTCGTATACACTAAAATATTTGCAGTAATTCGAATTCAACAAATAGTTAATATATATACGTATATAATCTTAATAGTACGTATAAAAAAGATTCTTATAATTCCCGATTTTTTATTTCAATAAAAATTAATATCTATTTTCTTCTATCTATATCTTTAAACAAAATATCAATTCATTTATTTATGCTTGCATCTGGCAGCATCCTTTTATCGTAGATCTCAAGTATGCCTTCCAAACTGGTCATAAATTATATTTGATATTGGAATATATGTGTGGTGGTGAATTATTTCATCATTTAAATGACGAAGGAATTTTCATGGAAGATACTGCGCGGTGAGTGAAATCATGAAAATATCTAATTATATTTTTCAAAGCATTTTATATCATGTTATTTGTTTTGCAGTTTTTATTTATGCGAAATTACATTAGCTCTACAACATCTTCATTTGCAAGGAATTATATACAGGTATTATATTTTTCTTTATAAATCTCAACATCAAGAATTAAAATATAATTTAAGGCTTCAATATAACTGATATATATATTAAACATTTTGTTTGTATGCGACATTCAGTTTATGACACTTAATGTAATGAATTGTTTCAGAGATTTGAAACCAGAAAATATTCTATTGGATGCAGATGGGCATATTAAGTTGACTGATTTTGGATTATGTAAAGAGCATATACAAGAGGGTGCTCTTACGCATACATTTTGCGGAACTATCGAATATATGTAAATATCATATATAGATATAGATTGCTAAGAAGTTTTATAATTATAATTTGTACTGATTGTTGTATTATTTTATTAAAGGGCACCTGAGATTTTAACGAGAAGTGGACACGGGAAAGCAGTAGATTGGTGGAGTCTGGGAAGTTTGACGTATGACATGCTTACAGGAGCAGTATGTATTGTCATTACGTATGAATTATATTGTACCATTCATAATATGTTCGTGATACGAGCTCAAAGAATGCGTATATTAATTCACATTACTATTTGCTAAATTTTTAGCCACCATTTAGCTCAAACAGCAGGAAGAGAACTATCGACAGAATTCTACGTGGCAAATTATCTCTCCCAGCATATTTAACTGCCGATGCTAAAGATCTTATTCGGAAATTATTGAAGGTTAGTGCTCATAAATTAATCTTGTCGATAATATTCTTATCTTCAAAGCGATGTTATTTTGAGAAAAATTTATTATTAAACATATAAAAGTAATTTTCTTCTGCATAGAGACAAGTTGCGCAAAGATTGGGATCTGCTCAGTCGGACGGTGAAGAAGTAAAGGCACACAAATTCTTCAAACATATCAATTGGAACGACGTTATATCTCGACAGTTAAAACCTCCTTTTAGACCAAAATTGTCTAGTAAAGAAGATGTATCACAATTTGATAAGAAATTTACTACTTCAGCACCAATAGACTCTCCAGTAGATTACACTTTGAGCGAGTCAGCTGATGGGCTATTTCAGGTGAGTTTTCTTTTTTAATTTGTATGTCTAGGGACATAACATTCTATAACAAAATATGGCTACAAACGATTTTGCCAAAGTCCTATGAGAAAGTTATATATACTTCTCTACATGCATACATATACATATATACACATATATATATATATATATATATATATATATATATATATATATATATAAAATATACACATATACTCATTTTAATTTATACTGTCCATGGCTTTAAGATTGTGGAGAGAAGTATATGTATACAGAGAGAAAGTATATTTTTTTCATAAGACTTGACAAAATCGCTATACATATATGTCTAATACTTGTTTTCACCAAAGTAAATTAACTTAAATTTTGATTCAATTTACTTTTCATCTTTCTCTAATTCTTAGAACTAGAAAAATATTTAATGTTAATATATTAGTTGAAACAGGCAAGTGTTAAGTCATGATATATCTGATAACATTTCTTAATTATAATATAATTATAATAAATATAATTTTCTTCAGGGATTTACATATGTAGCACCAAGTATAATGGAAGATGTATTTCTTCAACAACCCTATTTAAGTACCATGTCATCACCACGAGTCATAAAAGCTAGAAGTCCTCGCAAAGCAACTCGTGGTTTTTCACCTCGGACGACGCATCTTCATTTTCATAATACCCATTTACCAAATCATACGTAAGAATAAAAAAGTTACATATCTGTTTTTAAATTAATTCTTTTATAATGTATAATTTCATATTATAAAATCGAGTTAAAAAGAGGATGACGATAATTTTCTAGGTACAATGTAGTTGGTCACAACAACGTAGAAGATGCAGAGATGATTGAAATAGGCTAACCATTACTATTAGACTAGTAGATAGCATTTTTGCCCAACTGCTGGATATTCATGATCCTCAGGGAGGGGTTTTATAATTTAGAGGGAATAGTTAGGGAATGGATACAATATCCATTATTACATTGGATATCCAGCAGTAACATTTAGCAAATCTTTTTTATATCTATATATTGCGCATAAAAATATCAATTAATAGATTATGATTTAATAGCGACGCAGCAGGTATTTGGTAGCACATACAGTAATCATATTTTTTTAATATGAATAGATTAAATAATCCACAAGAAAGTACATTATTTCTCAACTAATTATTATAGATATTATATTGCTTCAATTAGTTACAGATTTATTGAAAAATATATTGTTTGCATTGAAGGATTATTCATGTATTCATTAAGAAGTATTCATGTATTAATTTTTATAAAACTTCTATCATCAGTTTTAAAATTTTCAATCTGAATCTTTATTGAGATGCAGCAATCGTGTTATTCTTTATTTACGTGACAAGAGCATAATTTGTATTGTGGTGTAGCTAAAGATAAGCTTTGGAAATATTCAAATTAATACTTGAATCTTAAGGATTGCTCTATATTATATAATAGAAGCTAAATGCAGGATTCTCTTGATAATATTTTTACATCTGAAGATTTATATATACGTCTCTAATAATATAAGCTTATTTTATATCTGGAAATCTATCAATATTTACTGATTATCGTTAATTATTTTCTTAATAAGAAAAGTTTCGAGAAATGCTACCACAACCGCTCCGCCGCTTAAAGTTCGTTCCATATACGTATATACCGTATATATTGTTAGGAGAAAATATTTTCAGCAGTAATAACGTTTCCATGGCAATAATGTAAGAAATAGTTTGCCTAAGTAATGACTGTAGGGATGGAGTATATAACACTACAATGGAATTGCATTTACACAATGAAAGTTCCTATATATTGCAAATTCGATTATACAATATAGTTTATATTCTCCGGAACGAAAGAACATTTTGTTAAATAATTATGTGTATCAGTATCTTAGAATGAGAATAACCATTGTTCATTCAATAACTTGAAAGCGAAAGGCATGAAATATTACAATTGCAAATGCGGACCTATATCCTGGATGTATTTTTAACTCCAGGTCACAGATTGTTCTTATTGTAAGGTTGATGTTAAATCTATTGAAAGAGATGAATGCCTACGTAGTTGAGTTTATATTTAAATGAATATTTTGGATAGCTTTGTTTTTTTAACTGATACATTATATCCTTTGCTATACGTTCATGTTATTAAAACGATAAATGCAACTCTTTGAGGTACAAATCTAATGTCTTCTTGCGAAAGATATTTTTACGTTACATATATTGAATCAATGAAAAGTCAGAATAGTACAAGATGAGAACAAGTTACCATGGTAACAATGTTACTGCAAAACATGGACTTTCCATCCGAATGAGTATTCTATACTTGTTCCTTACGTTACATGCATTAATGTATCATTTGTGTAAATACATATAGATATTATTGATTTTACTTACAGAACGCAGTAGGAAAAAATAGACATAAGCAAGAGTGATTGTAAAAATCACTCACGAAAGCTCCAAACTACCCAAGTGTTCAGTAGGCCATGCTAGCAAGCAAATATCTTTTAATTATTTATAACAGATAACCGGATAGTCGAAATGTAATATTGCTCGACACTCTTTCTCTCAGATATTTTTTGTCCGTACATGGAAACGTTCTCTTGCAGGCAAGTTGCATTTCGACTACGTCGCGACTACATAAATAAGTACGTATATACCTTATAAAATCACGTTATATACTCACAGCTGTATTTAAGAGAAATGTGTATTCAGAGACAATGAGAATTTCTAATCGGTTTTTCAGTACGTATCTGAACACATGTATTTTCGACTTTAAAGCAGGAATGTGCCTACAGAGTTGTCAAGACGCTGTTCGAAGATATATATTACTCGACGACATACTGAAATTTATAAGAGAGATACCAATTATGTGTCCTGAATTAACCACTGTCAGATTTTGATAGATACCAAAACTGCTGTATAAACTATATAACTGTTACCTAAGATTCGCTTTAAATTAAAGCATGCCAGAATTATGCGGAAACGCTACTTGACATCACTGCCTCACACAACGCACGCGTTGTTACTTCCGCGGGGTTCCATGTAATGAGTCTTGTTTATGAAATCAGGGCATTTTTGCGAGAAACCGAGAGTGCGTCCCGCGAGCACGAGAGAGTTTTAGTAGAGATTAATTCTTCTAATTAAATCGACGCGCTCTCAAGGAAACATTGGTGCTGATGCGGTTTATTTTGATTTTTATTTTTAAGAGGAATTAGCTGTTTTTATTATTGTTTTAATGATTAAATGATTAGACAAATGTTTTATATATACCGCGTCATGCGATAGTCTCGTGCTCATTTCTAATGTGTTAGTTAAGTTCAATCTTAATCAAATTATATTGTAGTTATAAGATTTTTTTTTGCAATAGTATAACTCATCTTACCGTCAGTTTTCACGCAAGAGTGTCAGGAATCTGTGCACTTCGAATATCATTGTCAGATGTTCGCATGCACGCAAACAAAAAGATATTCGAATAGTATACAACGAGAACTGACATATCTGCCGTTAAGCGAATCGATCTGTCGATTCGATTCTAGTTCTATTTTGATAAGACAAAAATTAACAAATTAGCGATTTAGTTTATAATTTTCTAGCATATAAAGAAAACATACATATTTATTTGTAACACGAAATGCATTAGACATTTAAGGGATGGAAAATATCATCGAACGATATGTAACGAAGTCTAGCCATTAGACGGAAAAGTGATAAATGATTTATGCTTCCATTTAAGATTAGGGTTACCTTATCACTGCTTTATGATTTGTAAGCCTCTATAAATCGTATCCATAAATAAATAAGCAACGATTTCCGAGGGTGTGTGTATGTGCAAGCGTAAATGTGCGTGTATGCGACGTGGATGTGTGACATGTTTTTGTCATGTGTATCATTTTACTTATTTCAATGTTATGTACAATAAATTGGGTATAAAACTATCACTTCGCTCTGATTTAACATTATCATGACTGAATTTTATTTTCTCGCTGCTAGGCTAAAACTCACTCCAGGTGATCTCCAGGTGATCTCTATTCTCTAGACTACTCTAGAGATTAGAGAGGAAATCTTTTGCAATTTCCAGAATTTTTTATTTTACGGACCATTGTTACATTTACCATTAACGCATAGTGCAATTCATAGATTCTTAATACACAGAAATAAATTTTAAAAAGTAAAGGGAGAAGAAAGATATTAGTTAGACCCAATCTATTAAATACCTCCTAAATATTTTCATTATTATAAATTATAATATTTGTTACATAATACGACAAATTAAAAGGTATTCTTTGTTTTTTGTATATATACATATTAATTAATATTAGTGTCATATATTTGCATACGTTATTATCATATATCTCGTTTATCCACATATAAGCTTATCGTAAAGTAAAAAAAAAGATGCATATAAATTAATTATGTGTAAATTGAGTTAAGTATGAAAAAATACAAAAATACAATAAAAATAAAACGACCGGATTCCTGTATTCTTAAAAAAAAATAAATAAAGCAAACGATTGTACAAAAAAAGGGCCATAAAGAATTAGCACGGTAATTAAAGCGCAATACAATTTCTTCAAAGTTAATTACAATTTAAATTGAGATAAGTGCGTGGGTTATGCGGACCTGCGACGAATTTACATACGCGGATAAATGTCCGATGTGCTTCTTCAGCCGCACCGCTCCGATCCGGGCGCGGTATAACTTTTTTTTTTCCCTTTTTCGTCGATGATCCGCGTCGGCAGGTGTATGGAGGCGATGCGTGGCCGCCCACTACGCAAATCGCGTATTAAGTAATATTAGGTGTGTGCACGCCGTGTATATTTCCAGTCATCGGCGTGACAGCATCGCTACCACGTTGTAGCTCTCGCGTCCGGTTCTCTTCCGGAAATCTCCGGAATAACAATTCTCGATGATTTCAACGCGCGGGAAGAACTTCGAAAAGGTGCTAATAGCGTCCGTTATCCAGCACGAGGTGAATCATCGTGGTAATAATTGAGAAACGATATCTATAGCTTCGACGAGTGACGCGATACGACTGCATTCGGTCGGATGATCGATTGGCTGGATCGAGCGAAGCGTAGACGAGCGTCGTCGATCGCGCTTAGAAATCAAGTCGTGCCGGGAGTGACGTGATCGTGAATGTTTCGCGATACGTAGCATTTTCAGCATTTTATGGTCGTTTTAAATATCTCTAATGAATTCCGACAAAAGTGCTACGAAAAATTCGGCAAAACAGAGATAAAGGGCATCATTTTGAGATAAGCGCGATTCAGGCCCGATTTCATTAATGTAAGATCAACTTTATTCTCGGTTTAATTTACTGTTTATAGAATGTTTGTGTTTAATGTCCGTTTCTACTAAGGAAGATTAATTGTAATCTCAGTTTAACATTTCATTTTTTTTCTTATTTTTAAAAAAAGATGAAGAGTTATATTAGTTGAAAACCGCGATTATAATTAAACTACATTGGTAAAAATAGTCATTAAAATTAGAAAAAGATAAAGAGCAAATCAAACCGAAATTAAAGTTAATTTTATATTGATGGAATCGAGCATCAGAGATTGATCGAGAATTTTTTTTTTCATCAACAATTGAAATTCTCGTCAGAAGACGATTAAAAAGGAGAAATTCGCGATTGAGATTGTTTGTCGAGTTACATGAAATGTAAAAAATATACTGTGAAAATAATCCTGACACGGCACTAACATTGATCTTCATTGAATGTTTGATAATAAATAAACAGCGAGAATGGTGCGAGCAACTCGTGCGAATGGAGGTGCGCTGACGAAGGTGAGGCCTTCAGCCATTATTATGTTAATTTTATAGTGAGTAGACTCTCAACTTCGCATACTTTTCAAACCTGTTGGTGCGTTTTTTTTTTTTTTTTTTTTTTTTTCCGGGTTTTTTTTTCCGGGGGGTTTGGGGTTTTCCCCCAATTATTAATTTTTTTTAAAATTTTTTTTTTTTTAAAATAAAAAAAAAAAAAAAAAAAAAATTCCATAGAATTATAAAAAAATGATAAACAAAAAATACACATACAA
>Ga0157364_1002154_pt1 | contig 17951 bp, 13 predicted proteins | sample AttsexASBM2_FD_111476 | JGI IMG/M metagenome (GOLD analysis project Ga0157364, IMG submission 111476) | Fungus gardens microbial communities from leaf cutter ant in Ribeirão Preto, State of São Paulo, Brazil - Atta sexdens ASBM2 | ecosystem: Host-associated > Fungi > Mycelium > Unclassified ...
CTCATGTAAATTGGCCTTTCTAATCTCCTCATCTCAAACTTGTTCTTTCTCACAAACTCCAAACTCATTACTAACTCTGTCACATCACTATCCAATAATGCTTCTATAATGATTTCTTTCTCCTCTTCTTCTTGCTTTAGTCTAATCTTTACTGTTACCTCTCTCAATAATCTCTTCTTTTTCTTTTTTACTTCTGTCTTTCATACTTCCACTGTTTTCTTCTTCAATTTCTCCTCTTTCAAAATTGTCTTTCTGTCTTTTTCTACTTCACTTCTACTTCCTTCTTCTCTATTCATCACTTTGTTCTTTAACACTTTAAATCTATTTGAGAGCATTGGTATTGATACCTTCTCTTCTATATTTCTATAGTAATGAACAATATATCTAAATCCTCCACAAATAAAACACATCCTCTCTTCCATTGCTCTTTGCCTATTTTCTTCTCTTCTTCTTTTCCACATATTCTGTCATTTCCACTCTTTCTCTGCTCTTCTTTCTTCTCTTATCCTTATTTCTTTCATTCTTCTCCATTCTTTCTCTACCCTCTTTCTTTCTTCTTTTTCTTTTCTTTTTTTCTGCTCTTTCTCTTTCCACATTTCCTTGTTTTCTCTCCTTCTCTGTTTTCTTTCTTATTCCCTCCTTCTTTTCTAATCTTTTGTTATCCACAACTCTAGTATCTGTCTTTGCAAATTTAACAACATTACATTGTTCTCCATTATCTGCTTTAACAATCTAGTCTCTTCTTCCTCTTCTATATCTCTAATCAATTCTTCCATGTTTACTTGACTAATGTCCACAATACTACTAATTGCCATGATGTCTGACAATGGAAAACAATCTCCTTCAAAAAATGTTTTTTCAAATATTTTCTCTGTAAGTACTAGCCAGTATTCTCCTTATCCAGCCTCATACTGTCTATTGACTACCTATTTACTGCCCTACTAACTACTGCCCTACAAAACACTGGCTAATATTCCTAAGAAGAATATCTTCTAAACTAGGTACTCCTTAATAGACAATGCTGCTGCTCTGTATGGACAGATTACAAGAAAACATATAGCATAAGCTTTCTACATAAAATATCTATCTATCATGTTTACAAAAAATATTACATCCAAAATACACTAGTAGGTTATAGTACAAATAAATGACCAAGCTTCTCTTATCTAACTAGTTTATCTCTTAAGCTTAGGGCTCAGCTATATATCTTCTTGACTAAGAAGCTAAGCTACTCCTCAGTCAAGGATAAAATAGAGTAAGAGTAAAAAAAAAATAAGAGACTATATGATGTAGTGTCCTTAAAGAGTGGTTGAGTTCTACTATTGTAGTGACTATTAGTCTAGAAATAACTAATAGACCACTAAGTAAACTTAAGAGCAAAAGAACTCAATAAGAAGTCTCCAATGAATTGCTACTCTATTTATATAATACATATATGGTCTATGCTAACAATAAATAGTCCTACCTTAAAGTATACATATTGTCTATAAGTCTACTATACTATCACCACAAGACAAACATATTTCTTAATGTTATTATTCTAGTCTTTTCTACTACATTTCAGATCTATAATATCATATCATATGATGTATCATGTGACCATGGTCATGTACCTCTTTATCATCTATGAAAAATAAAAATAAAAATAAAATCAAAAAAAAGAAATATTAAATCAAGAAAAATATTAGTATCCTAGTATACTATAACATACTAACTAATACTACATAAGAATTTAATAAGGTGCAATAGATTATGGTGAATATAAGTCAAAGATGAAACAAACTCTAACATGTGTTCAGAAGTTCAGAACATGTCAACTATGAGGCCAATATCTGTAAAGATTGTAGCTATTATAATATGAACATTAGGATAGGTTAGTTGTAGTGTTCACACAGACCACAGTCTGTAGCATACAAGGTATACTATCTTATAATATCAGGATAACTTACTTAGTAATCTGTCACGACCTTAAGCTTGAGCTCAGGTTGCAACTAAGGCAAAGGTTTGAGGAAGTATAAAAGATAGTAGAATTGGTAAAGCATAAGGATACAGGACTGTATCTACACTATATATACAACTGAGAAAAGGAACCATGAAGAGTCTATGAGGCATAATACATGAGTTTATAATGAGGAGAAAATGAGGACTAGGTTAGGTTGCAGTGCCTACTACATGAGGCACTGACTGAGACTACTTCGGCACAGCCGATCATTGTCGTCATACCCTTTACCCATGTCTATGTTGACTCCAGGAGGCATCGATCATAACAATACCCCCTTTTCAGGTTTCATGTCCCCATGAATTAGACCAAAACCTCCAGCTCTCCTACCACATGTATGGCCACTATCTTTTTGCTAGGGCCTATAATGATTTGATCCTTGTTGTCCTTGGCTATAAAATATGGTTTGTGTGGTGGACCCCCTTGGAACATATGGATTTGGTATCCATTTCTGGCCGTGTCTGTGTTATATTTCTTGTCCAAGAATGCCGCTGCCACTTCGTTCCAAAATGTCGGATCTTGTTCTCCTCTGGATCTGAGGGATTGATAATGAGGTGGTGGTTTGAATAGTCTGGTCTGTGATGGCGTTCATACGAATTTCATGTGCTTGAATAGATGTTCGACTTTGTCTGTTATGAAACTTGTACTTGAAGATGATGTTGTCGTGGATACTTCATAGGGTTTGATTAGTATCACTTCTTCGTCTTTGACCTTGCCCTTCTCTTTTCCATTTTCTTCTTTGATATACAACTCTTAGATTTCCCGGAAATTTTCTTCCATGTAATCATTCCCTTTTCCTTTATACTGGTCCAATTCATCCGCCAACATTCTTTGAACTTCCAATGCTCGATCGTCCATATTGCTTTGTATCAAATATCGTAGGTCTTCCGCTATTTGAGTTATGTTTGTAGCGTTCATTGTACGATTGTTGGTGCTGGCTGATAGGATTGTTCCCTCCATCTCTGCAACTGTTGTGCTCATTTCTTCCGCTATCTTCTTCATGTCCTTTAGCATCCTCTGCACGTCGATCATTGCTTTAATTCCTTTTAACGTCTTGTGATACAGCCTCGTCCAATCTTCTCTCTCTCTTTTCATAACTTGGGCCTGGTCCATATTGTTCAGTTTTCTTGAAATGTAGGGGTTGGGGGAGGTGGGTGCTGTGACAAAAATGTTGTTGTTAGCAGTGGAGAAAGACATTGTTTGATTCATATGGTGCTTTTGGAATTCGAGTGATTTCTTGAGCTGTTGAAACGGGATTTTACCCCCCCTCTTTATAGGTTTCGACTCGAATACCTCGTCCAATAGTCTTCTATTGCCTGTTTTGCATGCGGTAACTGATTCCGCTATCCATTGATCATGTTCGTCCCTATAACCCTTCCAATGTATCAAGTATTGCGTCCCTCGTCCTTGTGTCCTGTGCTTCCGTACATCTTTCACTTCGTACTCTTCTTCTTCATTAATAATTACAGGTGGTGATGCTGGTTCCTTGCATTGTCCTTGAAACTTTGGCTCCACACATCGTGTCAGAAGATCCTCGTTGAAGACGTTATAAATCATCCATCCTTCTGGAAGTTCTAGCTCAAATGCTCCCGATCCAATGTCCTTCGAGATTTTGAACGGTCCGTATCTTTTATTATCCAGCTTCTTTGAGGGTCGATTCGAATGGATATTCTTGTTCTCCAACCACACATGGTCTCCAACCCTTAGTCCTTGAGGATTTCTTCTTTTCTTATCAAACTGCTTCTTCATGCTTTTCTGTGCTTCTTCCATTGCTTTTGTTGCCTGTTTCCAGCTTCTTTGTAGTCCGCTGAGGAAATCCTTTACTCGTGGGATGTCCGTTTTTACCATGAGGTCTCCTTTCCAAGGGTGTCTTCCAAAATTTAACTCAAATGGAGTTTTGCCTGTTGCTGCGTGTCTTTTGTCATTATATTGGAATTCTGCTGCAGCTAGCCAATTTGTCCAATCGTCTTGCTGGTAATTCACATAGTGCCAAAGGAACATTCCTATTTCCTGGTTGATTCTTTCCATTTGACCATCTGTTTGTGGATGGTATGCTGTCGATAGTTGTCTTTTGGTTCCTAACGCTCTTATAAATTCCTCCATGAATTTTGAGGCGAATTGCGGTCCTCTATCGCTCAGGATCTTCCTAGGTACTCCATGTAATTTCCAAATGTCGTCCCTATAGATTTTTGCTATCCCTTCTGATGAAACATTAGTCGTTGTTGCCTTTAAGCGAATCATCTTCATAAACTGATTGACAATGATGACTATAGTGTCCATTCTGTTTGAAGTTGGTAGAGGTCCAATGATGTCTATACTGATCTCCTGCCATGGTCCTTGAGATATCTCCAATGGGTATAATTCGCCGGCCTTCCTTTGGTGTAAAACTTTGTTTTGTTGGCACTTGAAACAACCTTGTACGTATCTCTTGATGTCTTCCTTTAGACCTGGCCACCAATAGTTCCTCTTGAGGAGCTCCAACATTCTTTGCTGTCCTAGGTGTCCCACATCCACTAAGTCATGGTTTTCCTTTAGAATTTTCTCCTTGACCTTCTTGTTGTTTGGTACATAGATTCTTCCTTCCATGTATACCAATCTGTCTTCTTCCCAAGTTGTACCGTCATTTCTTTCCAATGCTTGGATGACTTCCTTCTCTCTTGTCTCGATTCTTCTGATTTCCTTGAGAATACTGCTTTCTTCCCTTGCTTTGTTTTCTCCTATTATTGCAATTTCTGCTGTCGTCCTTCGTTGCCACAATTTATTCTTCAAGAGTTGAACATCCTTATTGTCTTCCTTGGTGTTTACTTGATCTTTTCTTGAAAGAATATCCGCCTTCATGTTTGTTTTTCCAGGTATATGCTTCAACGTGAAATCGTAATCTTGCAGTTTGAGGTACTATCGTGCTTGTTGTCCATTCAGTTTGTGAGGTTCCCTGAAATACTTCAGGTTTTCGTGGTCGGTCCAAACTTCAAATAGTTCTTTTGCATCCAGTAGGTATTGTCTCCATTTTGCAAGAGCCTCTACTATTGCTAGTAGCTCTTTGTCGTAGATTTTGTAATTTCGTTCTGCTGCTTGCATTATTTTTGATAGGAAAGCTATTGGCTTTCACTTCCCATCCTGCTCTTGAGATAATACTCCTCCTATAGCGTGTCCTGAGGCATCCGTTTCCACCCTGAATTTTCCCTCTCTTCTTGGTAAGGAGAGGACCGGCTGACTCGTAATCTTCTCTTTAAGCTCTTCAAATGCTTCTTGATATTTCTTTTCCCATTTCCACTCTTTCTTGCCTTTCAATTCGTTCAAGGATCTTGCTGTATGGCTGAAGTTGTGGATAAACTATCAATAGAAATTTGCAAATCCGAGGAAGCTTTCTATGTCCTTGATTTTCGTTGGTGTTTTCCATTCCTTGACTGCCTTTATCTTCTCCTGTTCCATCTTAACTTGTCCCTTGCCGACTACCACCCCTAGGATAGGGATTTCCTCCATATTGAAGTCGCATTTCGATCGTTTAAAACACAAATTGTGTTTTTCTGCTATCTTCAAAAATCGGATTGTTCGTTCTTCCAATTCTTCCATTGTCCTTGCTGGTATGACAAAATTGTCCATGTAGTTTGCCAACACCCCTTCATGAAGTAATTCTTGGAAAATGCTGTTCATCATCCTTTGAAATGTCCCTGGTGAATTGCATAATCCAAAGTACATTACTTGGGGTTCGAATAGTCCTTTGTTCATGAGGAATGCGGCCTTCCATTCATCTCCTTCCTTGATTCGTACATTGTTGTATCCCCAGATCAAATCTAACTTGTTGAAGTATCTTGCCTCTTTGAGTTTGTCGATTACTTCTCCAATTAGAGGTAATGGTGTTTTGTCCTTTATGGTGACCTGGTTTAATTTCCTGTAGTCTTGAACCAATCGTAGTGAACCGTCTTTCTTTGGAATATAGAAGTAAGGTGCCGCATATCTTGACTTTGATTCTACAATGAGTTCCGCCTTGAGTTGTTTATCTAGCTATTGATTCAGTGCTTCTTCCTCTTTTAGAGTTATTGCATAGGCCTTGGCATTCAGCTCTCTTGGTGCTTCTTCTGTTAGATTAATCTCGTGGTCCCATTCGTGTCTTTCCGGCAATTTTTTGAATTTCTTTTTGTTAAAAAGATGGATAAATAGTCGAATGTATTCTGGTAAATCTTCTGGGTTCGTCTTGTCTGGTTCCTTTTCGATTTCACCGTTGTCCTGTTCCTGATTATCCTTTGTTTCTGTGTCCTTGGTTCGTCTAGAGTTGAATCGTATATCCTTGTGTGTCATTATACAATTTCCTGGGCATCTCATAAACTTGATGGTTCCGTTTTTCCAGTTGACTTCCAGGTTGTGTTTAACCAACCAGTCATGCCCTAAGAACATGTCTGTTCCATCTAGATCCATTACCGCTGCTTCCAAGGTTTCCTTGTGTCCATTGATTTCGACTTCTAGAGGCGCTACCTTGGTTACCTCTCCGTTCTTTGTTCCATCTGCATTGAATACTTCAAAAGAGAAGTCGATTTTCTTGGTTTGAATTCTCCTGTCCTTGACCAACTGTTCGTCAATTCCTGTGTGGGTGCATCTGGAATCCACTAGTGCCTTTACTTTCAGATTCTTGCCATTCTTCATCTTGACTGCTGCTTGCACGTTTAATTCCCTCTTTCCTTCGCTAGTTTGGTGATTTGGAATAATATATTTATTCTGGGAATTTACATGAGAGATCTCTCATACCATGCCTACTCGAGATCTTTGCCAAAACCCTTCTCTTCTTCTTCTTCATCTGATTTCTCTTGAACCTTCCTCTTTTTCATTGTCTGATTCTCTTTACAGTTCTTGGCAATATGCCCCCTCTTGTCACATTTGAAACAGGTTCGTGTGTCTCGTTCTTTCTTCTCTGCCCGGCATTCCTTTGCCATATGTCCATATTTGTTACAATTGAAGCACTTCGGCTTCCCATCTTTAAAGTTGTCATTGGACTTCCCAATATCCATTGGTTGTCCCCTTCCTCCGTATGTTGTTCCTGTATCTGTTTTGTAATCTTGTCGTCCTTCCATGGATTCATATCCCTGTCCCACAGATGTGATGGCCACTTTCCATTCTTTGAGCGTCTCGGGCATTGTTATAGGTGGGTATCCTAGTATGGTCTTGATAATGTCGTGTCGTACATTCTTCTTCAACAGGAAGATGGTGTGTAGCTCATCTGTATCTGCCTTCATGGCCAGCACTTTGAACTCTATGATAAAGTCCACTGTATTCCTTTTTTCCTGCTTGAATGTTTTGATCCTCCATTCGGTGTCTGCTGCCTTGGACTTGTCACTGAATGTCATCTTGAGTTCCTTTACAAACTCATCCCAATCCTGGGTGTCGTTGTCTTCATCTAGCTCATCGAGCTTCTTCTGTGCATAAATTCCCACTACACCTCCTCTGAGGCAAGCTAGGATCACCATGATCCTATCATCCGTTCCATTGACTCTGTTGCTTTTGAGGAATAATCTAATCCCTCTCCACCAGTCTTCAAACTTAGACCAATCTCCATCGAACTACCCTGGGTCTGGTACCATATTCTTTGGCAGTCCTGCTTGGACATTCTCATTGACTGCTGCAGTCGTTGTTGCTGGTGCCACTGACATTTCTGTGTCTGTCTGTTCGTATTCTTCCGTTGAGGCTTCTTCGTTGATCTGTAAAGATCCTAGTCATTCTGACAATGCCTCTATATCATTCGTTCTTCTTGAACTCATTTTGTCTTCTCGTAGTTTTCACTACATGTGTTTTGCTTCCCGACAGGTAATGCTGTCTTGTTTCGTTCGTAGATTCGTCCTGTTACATCTCTCTTGCAAGGTGAGCTCGTCGATGCTTTACCAAATGTAACAACCTTAAGCTTGAGCTCAGGTTGCAACTAAGGCAAAGGTTTGAGGAAGTATAAGGGATAGTAGAATTGGTAAAGCGTAAGGATACAGGACTGTATCTATACTATATATACAACTGAGAAAAGGAACCATGAAGAGTCCATGAGGCATAATACATGAGTTTATAATGAGGAGAAAATGAGGACTAGGTTAGGTTGCAGTGCCTACTACATGAGGTGCTGGCTGAGACTACTTCAGCGCAGCCGATCATTGTCGTCATACCCTTTACCCATGTCCATGTTGACTCCAGGAGGCATCGATCGTAACATAATCTCTATACTAGATAACTACCCTAGGTAAAATACTTAGTATATAAACTGGTAGTTTATACTATACTAGCCTTATTCCAAAAATTGACCAAAACTAGCACTAATTTCCAGTATTAGTAATAGCATACCTCATTATTTTTCAGTGGTCTTAATCCTCTAAGTTTACCAAGTTCTCTTCTAAAATATCCAACTAGTGTAATTTATAAAAGCACAGCACATAAGCTAAAGCTAAAGATTGTTCTAACTCCCATCTTTTGTGCTCTTAGATAATACATAACTAACTATTTGAACTTCTAAGAGATCTTATTGGATCTTAGATAATAAGATATAAACTGCATTTAATAGATATAACTTAAACATATGTTGGGGTTTATTCTATTCTTAGTTTATTCTTCACCTGTTCCTTATGTTATATCAGTCAGTACCTTATATAGTAGTAGTGGCTTTATTATGTTTTCCTCATTTTCTTCTTATTATATTACTTATGGATATTATATACTTTTCTCATAGTTGATATATACATATAGTAGTAGATATAGCCCTGTATCTTTACACTTTACTAATCAATCATCTTCTTACTCCTTTCTCAAATCTTTGCCTAAGTTGCAATCTAAGCCAAGCTTAGAATCATAAAATTTCTTACTTTTTAGTATATATACTTTCCCTTCTTTCAATATCAACTTTTCTTCTATCTGCCACTCATTATCTCTCAACATCTTTACCTCTATATTCTTCATCTCTTTTACTGCTCTAACTAATTTTTCATTATTTTCTCTAGCTATTTTTGTTTTCTATTATATCTACTTCTAGTTCTTCTACTATTAATTCTACTAGTTCTTGTTAAGAATAATTCACACTTATCAAGAATATCTGTGAATATAATATGAAAGATAGGACAGAAAGTGTGATTTGGTAAATATGGAGTGGAAATAACTTGGAAGTAGTACTATATAGATGATGATCTTGGCTTCAACAGAAAATGTTATACATAGCTTAAACTTATTACATGGTTGTACTTCAGAAAAAAAAGATTCCAAAAGAACTTGGGATAAGTATGGCACAAATCTAAGTTAGTTATCAGACTAAAGACTATGCATGATAGCTATCATTCTTAAATATAGGAAATCTTTTTCTAATAATATCACTACTGTACATACTCTAGTATTATGAATCAATGCTCAAAGGGTTAAGCAAAGAAGTAACTCTTGTATTGAGTAACACAAGAGAACTCGATAGAGTTCTTAATACAAAGTAGTTTATCTTATATACTATTATCCATGGTCCGTGCTAGCTACTGTGCACCCTACCCTAAATGATCATGAGTATGACATGAGGCCAGCATGTGTTGTCCATGCTGTATAACGTCACTTTGTTTTAGAACCTTCTACTTCCTTCTCTCAAGTCCCATGATCAGTCTTGTGACTATGCCATTGCTTTTGTGACTGATGTGACAGCATAACTGATAAACTCTAACCTGAGTTGTTCTAAAAATAGAAAAAAGAAAAGAAAAAGTAAAGTAAAGTAAAATAAAATGAAAAGAGGAAATAAAATAAAGTCCACTATCAACGATCTTAACATCTAGGTTATTGGGCACTATAGGGATTGTTGTTCAGAACAGCATAGAATTAATGAGAAATGGAGAGGTTTTAGTCCTTAGGCTAATGGATGATTGAAATGGAGTTGATTTGTACTAGAAGAAGATAAAAGGGTATGAATATCAAATACTGTTGGATATTTTGTGATAGTCCTCAAATTTATCCTTCTTTTATTAGTTTTTGATTTTCATTATTATTTTCTACTCCTACTTTACAGTCTGATCTCCTACTTAATCCATCTGCTTTCCCCATCTTTATTCCTAGTATATTTTTCAAAGTAAAATCTTGACAAATACAATGCCTATCTTACTTGTCTTCTGTTTAATTTTTATACCTTCATGAGATACTCTAAATTCTTATAGTCTGTCCAAACCTCAAACTTGAATTTAACACCTTTTAGTAGATATCTCCAGTTTTCTAGTCCTCTAATAACTACCAAAATTTTCTTGTCATAGATTTCATAATTCTTCTCTATCTCATTTAGAAATTTTGACAAGTATACTACCAGCTTCCATTATCTGTCTTCACATTTCATCAACAAAACCTCTCTTATTACATTATCCAATACATTAACTTCCATCTTCTTTTTTTATTATATAAGTCTAGTACTACTAATACTAGTTCTTTTGTAAACCTCTCTTTCAACTCCCTAAAAATCTTCTCTTACCTCTCTGTCTAGTCCCATTTCTGATTCTTTTTCACCATGTCATATAATGGTCTAGCTATAGATGCAAAATTTTGAATGAACCACCTATAATACATAACAAGTCCTAAGAACTTCTGGATATCCTTGATTTTAGTAACTGTATATTGTTAAAAGTCAAACTATGAATGTTAGTAATTTTTTTGTAAGTACTTTTGAAAACATTTCTTTGATTTTCAAAATGTCTGATTTGATTACCTAAGCAAAAAGGCAGTGGATTTTTAAAAAATTTGTCAAAGTCTTCTAATTTCTCAATTACTAATTTGATTGACTTAGTCTTAGAAAATTTAACAACTTTGAAAAAATCTTCTCTCTTGGAATTTTCTTGGCCAATGTTTTTGGCCCTGTTCTCTTGTGTATTCCTACTAAACTGCTTAGAAATATATTGTCTAAACATGTAACTGTAATTTTCATTAGTTGAAACATTAAGCTTATTCCAACCAACTTTATAAATAGTAGAAATAAGTTCTTAGACCACCAAACCAAATTGATTAAGTTGTAGAAATTAATTGATATACCTATTCTTCAGACTATACTGTTTGATGAAGTATTAGGAGTATAGTATGAAATATATATATAATACCAGCTAGATATTAAAGCTAAGCTTAATATTGTGTACTTTTAGCATAACTGGTTTAGTGGCTGGTCTGTTCCCAACATGAAGATTATGATTCCTTGAAAGAAAGATAGAATATTGTCACCATTGGTCCATGCCAATTAGAGCAAGATAATTTATAAATTAGAACCAGCATATTAGCATTGTAAGAAATTGCTATAAGAAAAGTTTCTATAGAATTAGTTATATCATTATGTGTAACATGTTGTTGTTTATTCCTATTTCTATACTATAACAACCAAACTAGTACTAAAACATGGTGAGTGTTCCAAGTAATTATACTCTCTTAGTAGAGTAGTATCTATATTTGTAAGATAAAATCAAATTATAGTTTAGAGATGAAATGTAGAAATGTCTAGTTGAGAAGAATGTTAGAGCAGGTCAGGTTGGTAATGTTGGCTGTGAGAATAGGCAAAGCTAATGGTAGCAAATAATAAACATCAATTAGAAAAGAGATATTAGTATAATTATAAAAGGTATAAGAGACATAGTGAAGAGATAGTAGTTGTGACTTGATGTGATATATGTTAGAAGTTAAAAACAGTGGATTCTATTAATTTCTATTTCTCTTTTTATTTTTATTTTTCTTATTTTGAACTTAGAGTTAAGGGTTAGTATAACATCACATATGACTATTACATATCTAACATATATCACAATCATAATCATATAATCACATATCACACAGAAGAATATAAAAAGTTCTGGAATAATGATATCATACAGCATGTTTACCATATGTTAATCTTATAGATATCATATGCTTTTTAGAGTAAGCTAGGTTTAGTGTAGTATGAACTATAAGTCTAGTATATATAAGATAAATACTTTGTACTTGGAACTCTATATCAGGAGTACAGTATGAAGTACATATATAGTACCAGCCAGATATCAAAGCTAAGCTTGACATTGTGTACTTTTAGCATAACTGGTTCAGTGGCTAGTCTGTTCCTAACACTCTATTGAGTTTTCTTATGTTAATCCTAATATAAGGTTCCTCTTTTAATCTTACTCTTGGTCTTAAGTTGTAATAGTGTGCTAGTTTAGAGAGCAATCTTAGTTCTTCTCAAGATTTTCCATATTATGTTCAGTAAGTAGAGATTCTTTGATAGTAAGTGACTTCTATCTAAATAGGCTTGTTTTATTCTTGATGAATATATCTAATCTCTTAAGAAATTAGCTGAAGGTAGCTATGCCTTGTTTGGTCCTAAGTGTATATATATAGTTTGAAATATTATGGAAAATTTGGTTATACTCTCATGTTTGTAATTTCTCTTCACAAGGATAGAATATGTTTTTGGAAGAAACTGTAGATTTGTAATAATCTCCAAAGTAGTCATGGCCTATTTTACATTGAATGAGGTAGCCAAATATTTCTCTTTAGTTGCATAAAGCTTTAGAATAAAAGATAGATTAAAGAAATGGAAAAATGTAATTTACAAGATATATTATCTACTCTGGAGTCAATTTCTCCATATCTATTTCTATTTGGTAAGAATGTATTCATATGTTTAATAGATTGCTAAAGTGGCTGTAGTATTAAATTAGCTCTGAAGTTTTATAGCTTCTTTAGCTAGTTTATCAGCTTTCTTATTTCCTTTGATTTTGGTGTAGCCAAGAGTTAAGTCAACTAAGAGTGTTTTAGTAGAAAATATATACTATCAGCTAGCTTTATTGGAGCTTAGGGTTAGAGATTAAGAATATAGCTGAGATGTTGTCAATATATAGCTGGATATGGTAAATTTCAGAATAGTAGTTTTCAAAGATGATAGATTCTGATAAACTAGTTATAAGTTTTATAAGTTTTACATTATAGACTTCAGCTGAGCCTCCAAGACTAAGTTTTTATTGAAAACTTCTCTTCTATAATGATATTCTACTATTACTGATCCAACTTAGTAGAATTGGTTGTAGAAGAAAATTCAAAAGCTATTGGAGTAAGTAGAGAGTATTTTTAGACAGTAGTATTTTTGTAATTGAATTAGTTTGGACCTACAGTTATATTTAGTAGAGAGAGAAGAATTTGAGAAGGCCTGTATATTTGGTTAACAAATTTGTTATAGCAGGCCACTACTTTATCTTTATCAGTAGTATATTGGTATATTGTGAAATATTTACCATAGTCTAGCTATATTTTTTGCTATAAAGAAAGAAGAAGAAAAATATATTTATAGAATAGTAAGGTGAGCATAGCTGTTTTTATACCAGTTGTTGAATAGTCATTAGAGAATAAAGTTGTTAATGCTGAGTTTGTTAAAATAAATAATAGTATGTTTGGTAAAAAAGTTGAAATATATGCCAAGAAGGAGAATAAATGCTTCTAGTTCTAATACATAAATAGAAGTGGTATGAAAGGTTGCATAAATGAGGTAAAATTCTTTATTTTGGATTTTATTTAGTATTTGAATATGATTGTTTTTCTGTTTACCAAATAGTACTAACATATATAAAAAGCAGAGATAGTAGTGTGATAAACTACAGATAGTGTTTGCTAGCACTGAGACACATGTAATAGCATTCTTGATCTTGGCTATCATTTTGGTAATATAATAATTAAAGAAAAATTTACAGTCAAAATAAACTTCTAATTAGTAGACTGTTGGACTTACTAATACTCTAGAAGTATAGTCATCATAATTAGTAAGATTGATATAAAGGATTATTTTATCTTTTTTTCTCTAAGTATAATGTATAAGTTTTTAATCTATGTTAGAGGAGAGTTTAGCTGAGTATAGCCATTAGTCTATCAATTGGTAGATTTTAACAAGTATAAAGTTGTTGGTATCTAAAGAATGAAATAAAATAGTTAGCTTTCTATCATATACATATATGAGAATGGAGATATGAGTAAGATAATTACTACAAACATAGTTTTCAGAAATCACAAAAAAATTAGCTGGTATTTTGAAAATATTAAGTAAGCCTGCTAAGTAAAAAGAAGTAAGGATGGAAAAAATAGGGAATTCTTGTAGAATGCTATTTTTAACTAGTTTCATTTCTTCATAGATACTATTAAAACATATTGCTATCTTTTAGTTAGAGAGAAAATTTACTATTCACTTCAATAGTTCAAGAGAAACATAGTGTTTTTTTCATTTTACTGAGAAGATATTTGTGGTTAACAAAGTTGAAGTAATCTTTGATATCAAAAGTTAGTGCAAAAGTGGCTAAACTATAATTCTATGAGTTGTAAACATTATATACAAATATAAGAATAGTATTTGAGATAAAAGAGTTAGTTCTACCTTTGAATTAGAAATCTGAGATGAGGTTGTATTAACTTACTAAATAAGTCAGTCTAGTAGTTTGTCTATACACTTGAATAATATAATAAAACAGTATACTCTAGATTGATTATAAGACATTATTAGATGAACATGGATATTTCATTTTCTACATATAGCCAAGCATATTTGAATATAGTATAGTTGATTTAGCTAACACTAATAGCTGTCTTTAAACTTAATAAGAAAAAAGCTTTCTAAACCTCTATATAAGTAACTTTCTCAAAAGAAATTTTATTGTTCTATTTATATAATAGATTAGCTTTAATAGAAAAAGAAAAAGAGAAGACTCTTGATAAAAGACTTGTAAAAAGACTAGCTCATCCAAAACTTATTTCTTTTATATTTTTTTGGCTAATTTATGTTCTATGATTCTTTTTTATATTTATACTTATCTATTTTCCTATATTTTAGATCTTTTTAAGCTGTATACTAATATTCTAAACTATTTAGTTATATTATTTAACTTCTCTTTCTAGTACTTCCTTGCTTTTCTTTAATATTCTATAGTCTTCTAAAGTCTGCTAATATCATCTGCTCATTTACTTTTTTATACTCTAAAAATATTTGCTAAGTACTCTAGCTCTCTTCTAGTTCAGTTATTCTATTCTGAACTGTTTTTGATTACTTAAGTATTATTATTCCTTGATTATGTAAACATAATTCTGACATATTAATATAAACATGTTATTATATAAAGTAGTTATTATCTTTAGAAATTCCCATTCTGTTCTTTTAGATTTTCTAGAGATAAGTATATAATTCAGTATTTCTTGGACAATAGACTTAGAATTTCCTGGAGATTTGAAGTATTTTGCTTTTCCATCCAGTTACTCTAACAGAACTAATAACAAGACTGATTTAAAGGTTTTATATTTTTCTTTGTATATAATAATAAAAGACAGTCTTAATATTGCTAAAATAAGATAGTTTCTATATCTTGTTGTTTATCAATGAATTTTCCATATCTTGTTTACTACTACTTTTTCTAGAGTTTTATTAGCCTATATTCTCTTCACATATCAGACTTGTCTTTTAAATAGGTTATATATCTATTTTATATCTTTGTTTAGATTTATATCTTAAAGATCATATATTTCAAAATATTCATGTTAGAATTTCTAGAGTTGTCAGATACAAGTAACTATTTTAATAAGAGTTTTATTCTATCATAATTTGGCTGTCAGACTGGAATTGTACTTTTTTATTACTTATTTATTAGTGAGTATTATTGTTATTGTAAGTGTTGATACTATATTTTTAAGGCCAGTGGTAGAAATATTACTATTAGTATCTATTAGTATGTCTAGAGGCCTTTAGAGATGTTTTAGAATTTTTACAAAAGTTATAGACTATGCTTTACTATCAGTATTCTTTATATTATATTTGTTTTTACAATAGTTACTAATAGTAGTATCACAAACTTTATTCAACTTAAATCTCTACAATTAGTAGACTAATTCTTATAAACTAAGTTGTACTAGAAAGCCCAAAATGAGAGCTATTTGTATATATATAAGATATAAAAAAGTGACAATAGATTACTAAGATATCAGACTATTAGTAACTATAAATTTTATTGGCTATTATCTCAGAAATGACTAAATGGATTTCTACAATCAAACTTATATTGGAAAGTGTTTATCAAACAGTTTCTAATGATATATTATATATTATATGAAGATCAGTATTCATAAAGATATAAACATATCAATATAGTAATATAATTAGTTATCTAATGGAAACAGCTTGTATACAAACTATTACTATTTTATATAAATACTTCTATGTCTAAGGATTAGACTTCAGACTTAACATTAATCATCATTCATCAATTTATTTTTTTCATCATTAACATCTGTATTAATCTTCATTATCATTGTCATTATTATTAAACTTCTAAATCACTCCTAAACCTCTGAGAGTACACCCAAGGCTCAAATATTACAAACAAGTGAGTAGTTCATTTTGTGATAAGGGATTATATTGTTGAATAGTGTCTACTGAATGGTTATAATTCTAGTGAATACAATGCAGTTTCCCTAGATGTTCCATTTGATTGCTATGATTTTGAGATCAGATAGGAGGTGAGAGACATATTAATGTCCTAGACTATAGTTACTTCATTTCTTCTGGAGTCAGGGGGGTAGGGTGGAGTCAAAGACAATGGTCAGACACATTGGATGGTGGGCCTTGCTTGGGTTGGTTGGGGCTTTGGGCCAGGAAGTGGTGGTCATGGGTTGGTTAGTCTTCTGGCTTGTAACAGCGTCGGTATAGGACTTGGCGTGGGCATTTTCTGGGTTGTGGGTGCTTGTACTTGGAGATTGGTTCCGGGGTGGTTGTTGTTGGTCGACTTTGGCCGCTATTCACTTGACTTCTTTGGTGAGGGACCTTAGGACCTTTGGGGAGCCTTGGTGTGTGGGGGTGGGATTCTGTTGGCCTGTTATGGTTTTATATAAGTTAGCTGCAAGAACTGGAATGTGATCATCTACAGCAAAGTTTTTGCCTGTTAGTATGAACAGTCTCTTGGTCGTCGTGAGGGCATCTTGTAGGTGCTCCAAGATTTTCGCCCTTAAGGCGTCATGTGTTTCCATGTGCCCAGAGTTTCTTTGCGGGTTGCTCTGAGTGCGGTAGGGGCGTGTTCGGTTGTGTAAGGTAGGTGTGGTGAGGGGGCTGTCGAACACGTCAGAGTTAGGTCTGACGTATTCCTGTTCACTGACATCTCCGTCGGCTGTGTCAGAATCATACCTGTCCGTGTCTGACGCCCAGCTCCTGCGTCTTTTAGCCTTGGGGGTGATGGGAGCGGTGGGCTTCGTGGACGGTGTTGGAAGGGTGGTGTGTATGTGGGTTGCTGGGCTGGTCTGGTTTGAGTTCACTTGTGTCAGTGATTCTCTTGAGCCCTGCGTTATTTTACGATTGCTTGGTGGTGGTATATTGGGGGATGGTGTGCACTGAGTGCGTCTCCCATGCCTCTAGCATACATCCTTGTGAGGCGCCGTGACTTAATTAACGTCATGGAAGCATGGAAGCAGGAAGTGTATGTAATATGTTAGATGTTAGGAGCCACATTGTCACCGTGTGTCCCTAAGTATCCGCTGTCTTCAATCTTTTGGGTACCTTGTGTAGCCAAGTTAGGGGAGATTGTGAGACAATCTCATCCTCTACTTCTATCTGGTTCACCCAAGATTGGGCTTCCCTTCTTTTTGTGTAATCTACAGAGGATTTGGAAAAATTCAACTCATTAGAGCTACTTCAGGCAGCTGTAGCTGAATTTCCCTGGGAGACAGCACAACCTCCTGTAGAGTCATTAGGATTCATGCTAGAATTCTCTTGAGTGTTGTTAGTATTGGGGTTTGGAGAGTTCTTCGAGCTATAAGAAGTTGTATTCGCAATTTTTCTGTTAGGCGCTACCATACAAGATGGTGGTGTTAAGGAAAGAAGTGATGCTAGGCACACATTCATCGTTGTTTATCAAGTTGCGATTTGAAAATACAGTTATCAGACTAATCACGAGTTGGAACAGACAACAGGTCTTCTTCGTCAGTCTCATCAAAAGCGGACTATAAG
>Ga0157364_1002155_pt1 | contig 17949 bp, 11 predicted proteins | sample AttsexASBM2_FD_111476 | JGI IMG/M metagenome (GOLD analysis project Ga0157364, IMG submission 111476) | Fungus gardens microbial communities from leaf cutter ant in Ribeirão Preto, State of São Paulo, Brazil - Atta sexdens ASBM2 | ecosystem: Host-associated > Fungi > Mycelium > Unclassified ...
ACACACACACACACACACACACACACACACACACACACACACACACACACACACACACACACACCCCACACACACACACACACAGATAATATTTTATCTATAAAATGGCAATCGCATTGTTATTTGTATTTTATCTGCAATGAACTTGAAATTCTTCATTTGGCTCAGTCAGTATGGCAAAATCTAAATTTTTTTCTATTGAGATATTTATATATATGATTAATCAATATCTCATAATATACCCTGCATAAGAGTGTAACAATCGTGTCTCTAAATATACATCTATATATTCTATATATAAATTCTCCCATGTGTAAATTATGTTCTAAAATAATTAAAATAATCAATAAACACTCTGAAAGCTTGCTTATATGATGAGCACAAAGATTATTTGATTTAAAAAAACGCAAAAAATGAGGTACACACAAATCTCGTGCATGTGATATGTAGCTCTAATTAATTACATATTTTTATAAATTTTTTTTATTCTATGACAAATGATTTATATTGCATTGTTTATAAAAAGATTAGATTCAACAAATTATATAATTTTAATGGAGCAAATGAATGATATTGAAGTGTTATGAGAATTTAAATATTTGAACAGAATTGGAAAGGAAAAAAGGTCGATCTGAGAAGAATTTACAATTAGATAATATTAATATGTGGTTCCATCCAGCATTGTATGCGCGGCGATATTTTAATATCGCAACAAAGTATAATCCAAATAATTTAATTTTACTTAACGCTATGTTGAAATGCTAGTAATCGTAAAGTCCATTAATCAAGCAATCGTTTTACGAGCGTCCAACGCCCGTGTGTAACGTCGCGCACTTCCTACGACACAACTTCCGTAATGGCGGCATCTCGGGAAAATATCAGCTCTCTAGAAAGTATTAAAGGTCTTCTCATTGAGTGTATCATTCTTCTATCGTGCTCAATACCGGAGTAAGTTGATTTGAACAAAAATTAAAGAGAGAGAGAGAGAGAGAGAGAGCAGAAAATTCTCGGAAAGCAGAATTCCAACGCGCATATTTATCGTGATACGTAGAGTAGACAAATTTATATTACGATTCTTTCTATCTGGAAAAGATGGTGATTTAAAGATGATAAAGATGATATAATAACCCGGAAGCAAATGAAATATGGGCAAATCCGGATAAATTTAAAAGAAATCTTGAATTAGAATTATATACAGCTAAATTTTGTACACTCAACAATTATACTATAAACATGTATTAGATCAACGAAAAAAATGATTTTATATTTTTTAAATTTAGTCTTACAATGTACAAACATCAGGATACACAGAGGTATTTCGAGTATCAAGTGCATATTATGTATACGTATTCTAGATACGACGCGGTCACCCCGAGAGCCTCGCGCCCAACTCTGATGTGACGTCATAAATATCATTCTTTTATCGATTCTCTTTGGAAGAATTCGCGAATGACAAGATTTTTGATAAATCTACACTTCACTACCTTATTGGATTTTCAACGATCGCGCTTTGAAAATTTCGAAGCAAATCGAAGGTAAACTTGCCGCAGCAGTTTACCTCGTTATTTCCAGCTCGTTTTTGCAAAATGTCGAGAGTACCTCGATTCCATGTACATTCGTGTATATGATTCGTGTACATTCCATGTACTTCTCTCGAACGACAAAAGCGACATTTGTGATCGGAATATTTGAAAATTCATTTCAAAAGGATTAAAAAATCACAGCTTTGTTGCGGGATGAAATAAAACTCGAAAACTTACATTTAAACAAAAATTAAATACAAGATTAATGAATTCTATTATATTTGCTTGTCTAGTTTTTATCAATATTAACGCTATTATGATAAAGATTACTCGAAAATTAGCTGACATTGCGCACTATCTTTGACAAATTTCCACATCACATTACACTTTTTCACGTAAGTTCCAGGTAAGTACTAGAAGAATAAACAAAACAGGTCCGAGCTTTCCTTCCGATATGATATGTTGAAAATGATTAGATAAAATAAACAATGCGTATTGTATCGTAATTATGCATCACTCGTAAATTGTTGATCGTATCGGGGAACAGAACGTTATAGAGATTGTTTATAGAATAAATTTCTTTTAGCAGAGATAAAGAAGGGGGAGGAGGGGAGGAGTGGGAGAGAGAATAAACAATCAGCTACAGCCGGACCAATTATTAGGTATCGATTAGCTGGCGTAGGTAAAAATCAATAATTACTTGAGAGTTTGTGGCGCGCCTTGACGCTTTTGACGGGCAGGCTTATACTTCGAAGAAGAATGACGCGAATATAATCGCAAATGCGTTATCGTTTCACCTTCGCATGGTAATGTTTTTTCTCTGAGAATTGGACGCGATTTCTACGGTTATTAGAGATTACCATTATCTCGATGTGCTGAAAATTTGTGATGCGAAGGTGCAGTCGGAAATTTCTTAGATGAGTAGAACTATTTCTCTCAGGAGAGAAAAGTACATTGTAGGAAAAAGAAAACGCAAAAATATGAAATTTTAGCCTTCAAATATGTAAGTCGGATACGATCGCTACGCTTATAAGTGTATTCAGCAATTGTCATTAGATAAATGTCTACGCATTTTTTTTAGAAGATATTCTCGAACACCTATATCGCGAAATCTCGTCGATGACATTTCTACATTTTGTCACGCATCCGGTTTAGCGTCGATTACGCGAGCCAAGGAACATTATTCGCGAATCTGTCCCAATATTCGCTCCACCCATGGTTTTAGGAAGAAGTCATGATTTCCGGCGTCATTGGAATTTTTCCTCTTTATATGCGGAAACAAGATGGTGGCGTAAATCGTTTCTAATGGTGGCATAAACCAACGACGTGTGATGAACGAATAACGAAGCCATCCACTCGGGAAACGACCAAACAACGCTTACAGGTGGGAAGATCGCGAAAGATTTCGCGTTGGCAAATAGAACCGAATCACACGGGAGAGCCCTGCTATGGTCGAGAGCTCGCCGAGTGAAAGGTGACGACAGCGCGGAAAAAAATTATGTCATGCAGCGATCTGCAACGAGCCTAGTGATGAGATTCCCTTGGAACACAGGAACACGCCCTTGATGAAGACTACAATTTGAGGTCCGGTGATTTTCGAGACGCACCCGAACCAAGACATCGAAGGGTGTGAAAGCGACGACGAGAGTTTATTCGTCACATTCGGAAAGCGCATTCGTTACTTGCGCAAGAATAACGGGGATCGCGTCGACGCGCGACATCGCGAAATGTTCTGCCCGTTAAAATCGAAACAAATCTTGCGATTATCCTCTTTCCCCGTTTTTCCGAAAAGGTGACCATCGTGTCCTCTCGGCCATTTTATATGGCGGTCGTCGCACCGATCGCAGTTATCATAATTTAAACGTGAACCGATCACGACTGATTTTTATTTAATTTGTATGGATGTTTCCATTATTGTTTTATTGATATATCGTCATTGTCATCGATGTTATTGGTAATTTTTGAAAAGTATTGTCGAACGGAGAAAAGATTTTTTTTCTCTCACTTTGTTTAATCTCTGGCGTCTATTCTTTTTCCCAGTTTTTTTTCCCTTCTCGCAGTTTTGCCCGACGTAACGCGTGATACGTGATACGTACGGTTGTTACATTTCACAAACGAAGAAATGGAGATCCCGTAGAAAAAACGATGTGCGAATTTATGGAATCATGTGGAAGATTCGTACCATTAGACCTTCTTTTTCATTTTCGTCGTCGTCGTCAACATATTGTAATCGTCGTCGAGAGAGAAGGAGAGAGAATGAGAGAGAGAGATATTTAAAAAAATGCATCGTAGTACACAAAAACGAGGTCGCGCACTCCTCATTCGAGGATATGCCTTTTCTCTTAGGTTGTATGAGAAAAGAAAGCGGAAGGATCCTGTCGACGATGACGATGACGACGACGACGACGACAATGTCGATGATGACACGGAGGACAATGTTTCAAAGAGATGACGCGCATAGGATTCGCTGCCATGTGTCCGCTGACGGTCGAGCTGTGCTACTCACGGGTGGCGGTTTAATCTTGCAGATGCCGGATCTCTCGGCGATCGGTCGTATCTTGGCGATGTAGGCGAGGGGGTCGTGGAACTCCTCGTTGGTCGGCTCAAACACCGGTGCTTCCGGCGGTACCGTGAACTCAAAGTCGGTCTCGGTGCGATCGCAAGCCATATCTTGGGCGCAACGTGATTGATTCCCATTCCCACAGGGACGATTTTCGAGATTTCTCGAGCCCATGATTCCGATTTCAGAGGCACGGTACTTGTAGCTACTTCCGACGCGTCACGCGTTGGCTAGCATGCACGCACTTAAAATTCGAGCGAAAGCCTCGGCGCCAGGCACCACGAGTAGGACGTCGTCTCACGTCGCTACTCGACCCGGATTAGTCGCGCAAGCACATTGCCACGAGTTCCCGGATCGATCATGTTCCTTGATGTCGGTGTTCCAATCGTTGTTGTTGTTGTTGTTACTGCTGCTGCTGCTGCTGCTACTACTATTACTACTGCTGTTGCTTGACAATAAACGACGCGCGAATCACGCGGATGCAGCATCGACGTTACGTGAAGCCTCACACGACACACACGACTCACCGCTCACCGCGACTGCTGACCACCTCCTCTCCTCAGTCCTCTACTCCTAGTCCTCTTCGTGTTGCGCTCACGCTCACGCTCACATCGCTCATCCCTTCCCTTCCCTTCCCTACGCAGTCCACCGCAGCCTGACCTGTCGCACGTCGCACTCGTACAGCATTAACAGCGTACTTGAGCTCGACGACTGCGCCATCGACGGACGAGTAGTAGACGAGTCATAAGATCCGTTTCGTAGTCGATTCCACAGATTTATCCACTTTGTGTGGTAATTGTGGCTGATCACAGAGATGCCACATTGCAGACGAGTTACACATCAGAAAATCAAGTAAAAGGAACGCGCATACTCTAGCATACTCCACGCCACGGAGAGATCAGAGAAGGCACCTACGTAGCTGCATTGCCAGCGCTGCGCCGTCGCGCATCCCCTCCACATACCATAAGCCATTCATCTTGCCACTGCTTAAGCTCATGGCACATACAAAAACATAAGACCGTAAGGGTCTAAGCACAAGAATTGTCGTAATGCTTACTTAGACTTAAATTATCGACGTAAATAACATACAAGCTTTCACGTATGACGTACAACTTATTGCCATGTCTCCAAGAGACGGCAATAAATCGTACGTCATACGCCAAAGCTTGTGCGTTACTTACGTCTACAACTTAAGTCTCTAATGCTCGTATTCATAGTTAGACCTTGTACTTAAGGCTTCCTTAAATTTATCTTTAGATACTCTACGAATTATTTCATTGACTGCTGAATATCTAAAGATAAGAATATTAAGGAAGCCTTAAGTACAAGTCTGACTATGAATACGGGCATAAGTAAGTGTACGACAATTCTTGTGCTCAGATCCGAATGCATGTCTACAATGGGTAGAAGCAATAGTGGATTAAGGAGTAGGTTAGAAATCGATCAATCATAGTTGAATGAGAGAAAAATAATCAACTATGATTGGTCGATTTCTACACCTATGTTTAATTCTAATTGACTGCATAAGATTGGATTCGCTACTGGTCTTATGGTCTCTACCGTGATTGGGCAATTCGTTTACTGATTACGGCCTTACGTTTTTGTATGTGCCATGAGTTTTATCACTGCTGTTCTTTAGGGCTCCGCACAATAAAAGGAACAAAGAACAGAGAAAATAAGAATTCACACTTTGATGGAACTCGAAGTAGGCAGCATTTAGTTTGTCTGCTTCTGTCTTTTCGCGAGTTCTGATTGGTTTCCGCTTTTCCGTCAAGATGTGAACTAGGCCTAAGAACTTCAATCTATTAGAAATCATGTATTATAGAATATATAGTTTCTGATAGGCTGAATTCTTATTTTCTATTCTCTGTTCCTTGTACCTTTTATTATGCGGAACTTTTTTCTCGCTGCACTGAATTATAATCTGGAAATTTACCTTTTTGTTTTTTCACTAAACTTTATACGTATACTTATTTCATTTTAAATAATATAACTAGTGTACATATGCTAGTTGAGCTAGAAAGAACAGACCTCAGTACACAATTTCGCTATTCTCGCTGAGCGTCATGTGACGTCGAGAATTTGCGCGGATCGCGGATTACGTCGACGACGGGGTGGCGGCTCAGGCTTACTTAAATTATCGACGTAAATAACACAAGCTTTCACGTATGACGTATAACTTATTTCTATTTCTCCAAGAGACGGCAATAAATCGTACGTCATACGCCAAAGCTTGTGCATTACTTACGTCTACAACTTAAGTTTCTAATGCTCGTATTCAGACCTTGTACTTAAGGCTTCCTTAAATTTATCTTTAGATATTCTACTAATAGATATCTACTAATTATTTCATTGGCGCCATGCATCAGAAAGAAGGTTCGTGATGCGTTATTTTTCGTTTCGCGACAATGATTATGTAAAGCCGATTCTACATTAGTTGTAAGCCGATCGCAAATTTGTTGCGACAGCCAATCTGAAGTTTGCATTTCGAAATTAACGCTTCATTGATTGTCATAATAAATTTGCGATCGGCTTACAATTAATGTAAAACCGGCTTAAAATATCGTACGAAGGTTGCGTGCTCACGGGAGAAAGATGTCTCGCTAGATAATCAACTCTTTTATGCGTGCGCAGCATCGATCAACGTCAATTTATATCAGATTGTCGAGAGAGAAAGAAACGTAGATCACGCAGAACGTAGATTTCATATTTTCGTCAACGATCTATATGTGCAACGAAAATGCATCCAAATGCCATTGTTACATACCCATCCCACAATGCTCAGTATCGTGTAACGCATTTTTTTTTATAACCGCAAAGTAAGAAATAGACATTTTATATGACAAAAGAACAATATTTACCTATATATGTATGAAATAGCAATTAAATTTGCTTTTCCGAAATCGCAGCAAACTTCATCGGTATTATCTACGCATTAATTATGTCGATTTATCCAATGAGAAACAAAGATAAAACTTCAGAAAAGGGGAGTCAATGACCTTAACCTTGTTGATGTTGTCAAGATCAAGATCGGTAGATGCTTCTCTTTTCTGCAATTTTAAACGAAACAAGAAAATATTTCCTAGGAATAGATTGCTCTAGTTAGTGCTTTTAATTAAATCATTTAATCTGTTTTTTGTTCCTGCACTAGAACTCTCGCTTTCGACAAATGTTAAACATGTATTTATTTCACTTTTTAAGGCCGGAATCCATAATTCTTAATCTCAAGACAATCTCGAGCAACGTCTTAAGATATTAATACGGTTGGTCTGATTGGTTCATGACATCTCAAGTACTAGCTTAAGACAATCTCGAATCTTGAGCAACGTCTATGGAGCAACGTCTGCTCTAAATTCCAAAAGTGTACATATATTGGCTGCATTCAGCGGACTCAACAGTTGAGTTTGTTGAACGCAGCCATAAAGAGCATTAATATTCACCGTAACTGTATGCCATATGTCTTATGCCGTAATCTGTAAGAATTGACTAATTACAATCAAATATTTCCCTCTTATTCGGCGGTAAGAAGAGAATACTCGAAGGTGATTGGTCAATTTCTTACGGTTTAAAACACTTATTATAGATTCGGACTTATTTTTTTGCATTGTATCCGGAGTTTAAAACTAGAACAACACAGGCAATAGAAACAGGAAATAATAAATTTCAATCTATTAGAAATTGTGTATGCTAGAATGGACATTTTCTGATAGTTCTCTAACAGCACAAAGTCGACTCTAAGTCAACTCTGAGTCGACTTTAGCTTCTAGATGTCTGAAAAATAGACCTAAATCGATTTTAGACGATTTGAAGAACATATCTAAGTCATACAATATCCCACTTTAAAGACGACTGTAAATCGACTTCAAATCAACTATTCTGTAGTTCGATTCATGCCCACATGCTCATGAACAACATTCATCCTTATTGAACTATAGTTAAACAACAAGGACGAAATGATTCCACATTTAAATCTTATGAACGTAAATCACACTAGACGTTCTAAAGTCAACATTGGAAGAACAAAATCGATTACACAGTCGACTCTAAAGGCCTGACTTAGCAAAGTCAACTTACAGTCGACATATCGACGTTTGTGCTGTTAGGATTGAAATCTCTTATTCCCTGTTCCTATAGGCTGGCGTCTCATGATGCGAAAATTTACAACGGAACAAAACAGCGCAACCAATTACAACTTTGCAATCATTATTTTGATTTCTTTTCTGCAATTGTAATTGGTCTCGCTGTTCCGCGCTAAATTTCCGCTCATGAAATACGGCCTCAGATCTGTTTTTTATTGTTGCACTCTAAACCGGTTGTAAACAAATGTATATTTGTTTCACTTTAACTTATTGCATTGTGTGTACCAGTTTAGAAAGTGCAACAATAAAAAACGGACCTATTGTCTGTGCTTTTCACTGGCCCATATTCAGAATGTGCTTACACATATATTAGCGCGCTAACATATAATTTACGCATATTATAAAATTTTAGAGATAAAAGCGCGTTCTGAATATGGGCCACTGTGTTTTCATCTTTAAAACCGCAGCACAGACTTTTGCACGTATAGTGCATCAACTAATCAGAATTTTTCCTTTCTCCCTATTCTATGAAAAATAAGATTTTCGATTGGTTGATTTCCTTATGCACTATGCATTATGCGTTATGCAAAAGTCTGTGCGGCCATTAAGGCCATAGCACAGACGCATTCTACAATAAGCCATTAATTATAAATCAGAAGTTAGAAGCTGGAAATTGACCAATCACAGTCGTCAATTTCCAATTTCTAACTTCTGATTTATGACTAATGGCTTATTGTAGAATGGCCAAGACTCTTGCATAACGCATAACGCATAGCGCATAAATGAATCATCAACTAATCAGAATCTTTTCTTTCCTCCCATTCTATGGAAAAGAAGAATTTCAATTGATTGATTTCCTTATGCACAATACATTATGCGTTATACAAGAGTCTGTGCTGTGGCCATTAGTTTAGTCATAGAAAACAACTAGATTCTTGTATCAAATGTGCAACAGTATCAGCAGTATAATGCAATACCCTGTTTAACCATCAGATGGCACATCTTACAAAAGTACGTTGTGGAGTGTAGGGAGAATCGATTATAAGGGTATCACGGTGAATGAAACCAGAGACACTTCTCTTTTCTTCTCTTGCTTATTGCTGTGAGTATAAGAAAGTTATATAATTATTTTATGTTTTTGACACATTGTGTCTTGTTTTATTAAAACTCTCGAAATGTAAATTTGAAATATTCAAAGACATTGTGAAGAATATTACAATTATACGAAATTGGTTATGTTTATTAAGTATGTGTTAAAGTTGTAACAAGTATATATTTTCTAGACTTTAGTCAACATGGGGAAAGAGTTTGGAAACCTTTACAAAATTAATGGCATTGTTTTCTTTCACCTAAGTCCATACGAGCAAAAAGCCTTCAAAGGATTAATATCTGAAGGTGTACCAAATCTAATCCGTCGTTTCCAAGGCAGTGTATTTAAGATTACACCTTGTAAGTATATTTAGTAATTGCATATTTAATGAATTATTTATTTTATAATTTAGTTATTACTTAAATTATTCTTTTTGTTACAGTTTTCATGTTTTCTTATTTGCTTGTGAATTGGGCGAATGAGAAGAATTGTGTTCTTTCTCGCAAAAATCCCAAGGACTATGAAAATGATACATAAATATATATATATATATATATATATATATATATATATATATATATAGATGAATTTCCAGTTAATGACACTTAGTTTTTATTGTAAAATATCAATTAATCTTATCTTTAATTCTGAAATAAAAGAATTAATGATATTGTATCGAAAGTAGTATATATATATATATGGAAATATTTGGGAGTTCTTCATAAATTTGTTGCTTTTCTCTTTTGTGGGTAATAAAAAGTAATAAAAAATAATCGAATCGAACGCGAGTCGATTATGTTTGTACATCTATTTTTATTCAGTAAATTTAATTGTTTGTACAAATATATGTTTTTCAATTACAATTATTTGTACAAAAATGAAAATATATCACTGCCAGTTATTAGACGAATAGTCAAATATGAATAATTAGATATTGTAACAAAATCTTGTTATAATTCGTTTAGATTTTCAAACTTATTCGATTAATATTTCTTAATTTTTAAATCTATAAATTTTAAATTCAGATAATTTTCTTTTTTTTTTTTTATATCGATGTTGATTATTAAACTCTCCTTAGACCCACACTATAAATGTGACTCAAAGTGATAATGACTTGCGCTATAATTTGTTATTGATTGAACAAATAATTAAAAGATTTGTTGTTACGCCATCTGTTATGTACGCGCGACATTGTTAAATTGACCGCCATTTAACCAATCCGGTCAATTAAATTGCATTCTCAACAGGTGTTTCCCTTTCCTCAAATTACACGTTCTTTATAGTCTCCCTTTATAACAGGTAGCTCTATTGGTTCAAGAGATCCCGGTCTTCGGATTTCTTCGTCTTTCATGGCACATACGATGCAACTTGATTGTAGTGCCTCGCGCTAGGACTGTGCCATGATTAACGTGTATATTTGTTATTTAATTAAATACAACTATTTATTCATGTTATCCCATTTTCATAAAAAAAAAAGAAACTAAAAAGTTGAAGAGATGAAAGCGTAGCAGGGTTATAACGAGAAATTGGTCGTGCAGTATTCGAGATACGAGAGATCGTACGATCCTGAAGCATCGTGGCGAAGATTGCCGATTTGAACGCGAGTCCGAGCGCCATGTCGGTCTCGTAAACGTTGAACATTGAACCAATGGCACGTCGCGTTACCTGCGGCATACCTGGAGCGGCTGGAGCAGGTGAGTGAGTGAACGACGGTGCGTCGATCAGAGATTACGATCGGTCATCGGATTAGTCGCCGGAGTATTCGCGGTCGAGCATGTTCGGGACGTAGCTCCGCTGCTAGTTTTCTGTCGCCTCGGGATCGAGTGCCTCCCTCTCTCCGGCCCTCTGCCTGTTTCCGTCTCTCAAGGTGTACGTGCGCGTGCCGCGTGCAGTGCGTTGTGAACAATTTGTAAATAAGGTAAGCGATCCCGTTTGTCGCGCGCTCGCTAAGCTACGATTGTGCGTCTTCTCTCATCTATTTTCTTCTCCTCGACGCGAATCTCACGAAATGCTCAGGCAATTACACAAGACGAGACGAGACGAGACCGTCACCGTCGTAAGTCGAAACAGCACCGTTGTATCTTGCAACGCCGCAAATCGTCCGGTCGCGCACACCTGTTGCCGTCTTCCGTAACGTAGGTATATATCGGGTATATCAGGTATATGGCCACGTTGCGTTGCGCAAAACGTTGCATTGCGTTGCATTACGTTGCGCGCCGTGCCTATTCCTGATTACTCCTGATTTGCGTCGCAGCTCATGTGGCCTGCGAGAGTCGAGAGGACGACGCATAGCAGATAAAAATCGCGCATAAGTCCTATTATCTTACCGTTGCGTTGTGGCGTATGTATCAACGCCATCAACTTGGAAGTTGGACATGCCATACTCTCGTTCCTTGACATACTGCATTTTCATCGCTCCAAATCACATGATCGTGAAATTCGTGATACTCGAATACTTACTACGCAATGGGAGGGGTATACCAACAAAATCCAAGTCACATGTCCAAATTGTGTCATCGCCACGAAATATTACAACAGGACGTGTACAAACGAAACCGAATGAGGAAGGACACAAAATAATTGAATTTAATAAACGCGTTTGATATGCCGACTTTGCCTTTTCATTTTTAATTCACTGATGCGGAATTTCTGGCACAACCGGAAATATGTAATTATTGAAGAAATAAAGAATAGAAATCTCTCGGTATTTATCCCGTTAGTGTGGCATTTAAACTCGCTAATCTCACGTTAAATTGTAATTGTATAAAAGCTAAAAATGACGAGAGAATTCGCTAGTTTTAAATTGCTTTTTAATTCGAAATTATTAATTAAAATTTTAGTTTCAGAGAAAAGAAATTTGTATTGGTGTATTATAGATTGTAGAATGTAAGGTGAATATATAAAAACTGGAGATGACAAGGCTAATTTGCCTCGATTTGCCTCGATATTATTGTATGAATCATAAATGTGAATCATCGATTTGTTTTACATACTTGAACATATCTAATATTTCTCTTCAGTTTCATAATATTTGGGAAAAATAATTTAAAAATCGTCTGTAGGAATGATAAATTCTGTTCTGTTCGAATAGTAAAAATTGCACGAGAATATAATTGAATATAATCGATACGTTTCTCTGGTGACATTAAAACGAATGAAAGGACCGCTTGTATGAAGCGCAATTAATTAATTAAAGATTAAAGAATGCTATTTAAGATTGAAGTTCCTAATTGGATGATACGGGATCTTGATTGTCGGATAATTCATTGTATCCAGATCACGTCTTGATTTCTCCCAAGTCTCTCCATTCCAAAATATTGAAAAGAACATGTATATCGCATGCATTTGTATAACAGTTAAAACCATATTGTATAAATTCTATTAATTTCTATTATCGGTAGAAGCTTGGCTGTAAAATCGACAATGGAAATAGTTATTATAATTGTAAAACTTTCAAAAATTATAATTTTCATTAATGCAAACGAAATTTCTGTGCAAAATTTATACTCTTTTAACCAGAAAGTACGCTTCAATCTCAAAAATCAATCGTAAAGATTATTCTTTTGTAAATGGCACGAACAGGGACAATAATGACATACGCTGTTTATATTAGACGCGCGCGGTCACTATAATAATTGTGATGTAGATAAGCTAATTCTTATCGGGCTATCATTATGATCTGATGATTCACCGATTGCCGACCTTTAATCATCCTCATTTTAGTCTATCTCTGATTGTAAAACGCGCAATTTCATTCCCTCTTATCCTGTAAGCTTTTAATCAAATTCGAACATCGCAGTTTCAGAACTCGTATGTATGTACGACATGTATGTATTATCTATAAATAACAGTTATATACGAATAATAGCTAACTACGTGTAGCTTGATTATATGTCTTAATTTAATTTTTACTTTATTTAAAATTAAACTTGGATATATAAAAATAAATCACGGTAGTAATCATACGGTATGAATATCCATTTTATAAAGATAAGTTACATATAGTAATTACACGTTTAAATCTCTCTTGTCCATTGTATGCAGTATAGCTTTTTTTTGTCAGCCTTCTTTTTTTTATTTTTTACGTTTTTTTAAATATACAACATAATAAATCGTGTAAAGTACTCTTCTTAAAAGACAGTCATTGTCACCGTTTGTCAAGACGCAATCACATCATAGCATCTCGTAAAGAGAGATCTCGCACTGTTTCGCAGCATCGGAGCCACACGAGAATCGTACGTAATGTCGGCGCCTTTTCATTCAGGGTTTAAGTCCACGACGGGGACGTGTCTCGTAAGGCGAGAAGAGCAATAAACATCTTCAAGTTCTCCGTTAGGTCTCGGCTTCCCGCCCGTGACATTTACGAGCTGCATTCCTATCGCGGCACGACTGTATTGTCCGTCTTTAATCAGTAATGGTACGCATAATCTTCTCTCGCGAAATTCTTATCTTGAAGACGCGAAAACGTATATGTCATATTGCTGCGGAGATCACGAGCATGCGTTTAGTTCATCACGCGCATCGATGTCGTCATTGTCGACGAGATCAGACAAAAATCTCTCAAAAAGCGAGGAAGATAAATTTCAACCTCTGCGTCGTGTTGGAAGAAAATACGCCGGCCGGCGTGGCGTACAGCGACTGGATCGAACTTATCCAAGTTGTCTGTAGCATCCCACTGTCGAACGACACCTGTAATCACTCCTACGAAATGCCTACGTAATCTCCCACGTGAGATTAATGATGTCGTGACACGGATCATGAATGCTTATTATTGACTATAACTTGTTCTTTCGAACGCTGCCAATGCAGGATTTACAGAGTTTGAACTGTATTATCTTGAATTTATATCACTGATAAATGGACAGCTAATACAATATTTGAATATTCCTTTCGATGAAAAAAAAATTAGTTATTTTATTCAATTATTGTTTTAAAAAAATGGCATTTTTCTGATATTCTAACAGAAAATTAGAATGGCCATACCATTCTTTTATTGATATTATTTTACTAAATGTGTAAAATTGTAATGTAAAGTAGTTTCCAAACATTCTTGTCTTTATTTCGCGTGTATTTGCCTTTAATGTCGCCCTGGTTTCTCACTCTGGCATACGTATGGAAAATGTAGTTTCACATAGCAGTAGTTTGTTGACCTCCTAGTACATCTGTGAGTCCATGACACACATTACGAATATTTATCAATTTTCATTGGGTAATTTTTTATTATCTGCTCGGATATCAAAAAATTTTCATATTTTTTTAGGTTCTTTATAGACATTTTTACATCTATAATTAGTATAATAAATGTAATAAATATAATATATGTATAATATACATATATCTCTTTCTTTTTGCAAATTTCATATTATATAAATCACTTAGCAAACATGTACGTTTACTGGACAGCTTGACGAATTGCCATGGAAATTGATATCAATATTTTCCATTTTTATTACATCTAGTAGAACAATGGAAAATAAGAATGTAATTATTTATTTTCCGATTAATCTAGTTGAGTTAAATCAATTTTTTAAACAACGTTAAAATCTCTCTAAGTACAGCATTCGATACAATCAATGCATTCCTTGTGGAATTGTTGTCAAATTATAAAATTTTTATGTTTGTGTGGCGACATAATTACGAGAGAGAGAGAGAGAGAGAGAGAGAGAGAGAGAGAGAGAGAGAGAGAGAGAGAGAGAGAGATACCGCAAATACGAGTTACACTTGCCATTGTGAAAATCGCTTCAAATGCTTTTTATAATCTCGCTGACTTTTCTTCGCATCTTTTTTTCCGCCTGCGGGCTCTGCTATCTCGAAAACATCGTTACATGCATTCGCCATACGGGCGCATTCCACATGAGCATATTTCCGAAGGATTATTTATGCTCTTAAATGAGTGATCCTTTTCATGTTGATATGACGACATCACTTCTTTATTTTCTAGGTAAAATTACTAGGTTCTTTATTTTCTAGATAAAATAATTGGAGAGTTATATAGAACTGCCAGAGATTTCTATCACAAGTTCATTAAACTCCGGCTCGCACCTTTCTGTAATTAAGCTCGATGAAAATTAACGTAAAATGTACAATTAAAATTAATACTTTAATCTTGGGATATATCTCTCTATATATATATAAAATTATTTTGAATAATCTCAAATAATCGATGAGATTAAACGTACCAAGCCGTACAAATTAGATTCGTTCGACAAACAGATGATCGAGCGCAAGAATGGAATTGATCCTTAGCGATTAATCAGCGAACCGAGCAGTCAAGTGAAAAGTTTAGCTGCGCTGCGATTCGATCCATTCACTACAAAACTCGTTCGCAACAAGACGCGAACAGATCGCCATACGTATGCGAGGTGTATATTGATAACTTTCTTTCTACTTTTTCATCGCTCATATAGGCGCTCATGTCCGTGATGTATTTACTTTCAACGTGTCTTACCGGCACTGCCAGTGTGCTAATCTTACGCATGTATGAGAGTGGAACGGCTAAAGTTTCATTTAGTTCCGTGTGAAAATATCGTTTATGCAAGGTCATCCTTCCATCAAGTCGACATAACTTTATCAAAAGATATATATATATTTTTTTTTTTTTTTCGAAGGAAAACAGGGTAAATTCCTAGAATGTTGAATATATGTTTAATCAAATGTAAATTAACGATAATCGATTATAATGAATCTTGGCATAATATATCGTCTTGTTTTTGCAAGTGATTCTAATTGACTGCGTATGAATTGTACCAATGAAAATTTTCCACGCTTTCTATGATTTGCATGTGCATCCCACATGCGTCCTATATGTAAAGTGAATATATCTTGATGAACATCCATTAAGTAATAATAATTGCAGAACATTGAAGGAGGATGGCATAATATTTTTAATTTACACATTAATTTACACATTGCTTTCTATTTATAATATTCGCAGTAATAACTATGTTAAAAAATGATAATTATATGTATTTAGAAAAGTTTATACGAGTTTTCGCATATTTAACGAAATGTCATCAAGATTTATCAATGATGACATAAAAATCAAAGAGAATTAGATCCTCTTTGATAAAAATCATAAATATTCATCAATAATATATCGATGTTGATAGAATGCTGTGACAATATGTGATATTTGTTGCATGTTGTGCGTGAACAGTTACAGCTGCATGTACCGGTGTTAATGCAGTCTTTTCCACGTTTTCTGAGATTTGCATGCTTACTGGCCTGTAAAATCGCCGTACGGCCATGTCCCAGTAATATACAAAAAATAAAACTCACCAGTGTGATAATATTACTCGATTGTAGCACGGGAATTCCAGTTGCGCATAAATGAAATCGCTGCAAGATAAATTGATGTAAAGAAAAGGTTGGACTGCACGCGGATTAAAAATACAGATATTATCATTTCGGCGAGATTAATTTTTTTTACAATAATTATATAGTTAGTTTACAATAATTATATGTTAAAAAAAGGGATTTTACATCGATTTTTGCATTATTTATGAACCGATTTTGCCAATATCTTAATAATTATTGTGATTAGTTACACACTACACACTGTCACAGACAATATTATAATTTACATATAGAAGAATAAAAGAGAAGCAGAGAGAAGCATTGATAGTTAATAAAATTTACGAGAACGTAGCATTTGAATAGAGCGACATTAAAAAAAAATAATTTTTAACACTATTTTCGTTTTGAGCTATTATATATTTTTAATTGATCGTTAATTTATTGAATGCGTAGAAGGAACAGAAGTAAAGGAGTGATAGAAGCAGATGACAATCGAGACATTCTTCCGAATAGACATTCTTACGTTTTCTCGAATGCGCACGTGCAATTCGTGCATTTGCATCCAAACATAATTACGGCTCGTGCTGCGTTCCCGGGACCGAGTTTTCAGATACGCCGTGACTTCGATAAATCTCTATTCCATAAAAGACATAATGCGGCATACGAGGTAACGCTCTATGTATGATTATCATATACCTATATATATATATATATATATATATATATCTCTCTCTGAGAAATAGAAACAAAATTCAAAAACTCTTTTCTAGAGACAGAAATAATAAAATTATTTGGTATCTTTTAGAATGAATTGAACTTCTAGAATTTGGAGAATTTACTTAAATAAACTCGTTTATTGTAATTCGACGTTTGTGAGCTTATTTTTCTCTATTTCCCAGATAATTATCGAATTACGTTCTGTAAATAAAAATGTAAACGCGTAATAGAAGAAAAGATGCATTTTTCTGAAATTAATCGTGTCGCCCTTTAATTTGTAGGCTTTCGACAACGTCGCGTCGTATAATGCTGCGCCATACTGTGTCTCATATCTGTCGGGTTTTGTATTCAGTACCAATACCGCGGAAAATACGGAATTTATACCTTCGTTAACGGAATGTCCGTGTACGGTGGATATAAAGTGCATCGTAAAATGTGCATCATCTCGATTTATCATCACGCTCCCGCTCGCGCACACGAGCAATAAAATACTTGCTCGCATTCCCTTCCGTCGCCAGTGCGTGGAACATCTCGAGCATGTTCAAGGTTGTTAACCCATTGGTATGGGCGAAAATTATGGTTTAGAGTTTTCCGCTTTGTACATGAAAAGAGTTGGTGCAAATGAGTAAAAACATAACATTGCGTGAAAGATCTTATGAGTTATCAAGATATTTTATTTTCAGC
>Ga0157364_1002156_pt1 | contig 17949 bp, 15 predicted proteins | sample AttsexASBM2_FD_111476 | JGI IMG/M metagenome (GOLD analysis project Ga0157364, IMG submission 111476) | Fungus gardens microbial communities from leaf cutter ant in Ribeirão Preto, State of São Paulo, Brazil - Atta sexdens ASBM2 | ecosystem: Host-associated > Fungi > Mycelium > Unclassified ...
AAACTAATACAATGATATATATATACATATATATAAACATATATATATATATATATATATATGTATATATATATATATATTGAGATGACATTACGGTACTATTAACTATTAAGTGTAGCTAATTTAGAGACTAAAGCGGGGATACTGTCCGCGCGGTCGTGCGCGATGAAAAGTTGGATCGCTCTCTGAGAAATCCAACGCTTTTTACAACACACTCTCCGCATATACTAAGGAAGGAAAAGAAAAAGAGAAACAAAAAGATAGAAAGAAAGAATTGCGTGCGAGGCACAAAGGAAGCGGGATACTCGAGACGACGGCTCTTGCGATTAACTCCAATAATGAGGTCTCCTTTTTTCGGAAATGCGAATGATCGAAAAGCGTGAGATCGAAATGGAGAAAAGAAAGAGAAAGAGAAATAAATCGCGAAATGCGATTACGCGCGGATCATGCTCGTCTCGAATGTTCGCGCGGAAAATCGACACTCGGGAAAAATAAAAAAAGAAAAAGAACAAATACAAGAGATACACACACAAACACACGCTGAGTGACGAAACCACAACGCGGAATTTGCGACAAAAAAATAATGTATTTTCTCACTCCCACTGCGCGAGATGTATGTTCATCGCTACGTCTTATTTGGAACGAAAAACCTAAATATATTATATTATTATATAAAATTACTGTATAATTGTAACGAAAATTGTTTTTCAAACGATATGGTATTTTTATTGTAGATATTATTATATAACAAATAAAATCATGATTCATTGTATCCGATTACGATTATTTCGTGTTATCCAACTCTATTTCTTTATCATTTTCCCTTTCTCGGTGAGATTTTTTTGCGTTTGATGTTTGCACGAATTAAAAGAATTAATAATCTTTTATAGCTTTCTTCTTCATTGATTTTCTCTCACAGTTGATAAAAAGAAAATTGTCGGACTCATTTCAAGATTTCTTAGAAGAAAAATGCGTTTTACTTTAGGAAGATTAGTAAGCAATTATTAACATCTCTTCTTTGTTAAATTATTGTTTTCATGTATTGTATATCATCATATATCTGCAGAATATTGATGTAATAATTTTTTTATTAATTCATATTGCAAATAATTTCTGTACTATGAAAATATATCCTAGAATATGGCGTTTTAATGTCATAATAATCCAGTGACCATTATAGTCACTTTCAATCTATTTTATGTGTCTTATGTTATGAAATCATTGACTAATTGCATTTATTTCATATCCGCTTTTTATTTTAAAAAATGTAATATCTTTTTTATGCATACATTATTTCTTCTTTAAAGAAGTTTTTTTAGAATTATGTTCTGTTCAATATCACCGACAGTTTTGTCAACACTCGAGAAAGGATCCATAATTTAACGCCGAATCCGAACGACGAACGCGAAAAACGACGATCGCGTATGCGGGGCGCAGGTGGAATCAAATCCGGATCTACAACTCATGAGTCAAATCGGCGTCTCAATTTGATACTTTTACGATATGGTAACTTTGAGTAGTAACTTACCAGCAGTTTGCCGACATCATCATCAAAATCATCATCATCAAAATTCATATTACTGCTATTATGTTGTCACAATAATACACTGAACTATATATACAAAATGAAAATGGGCAAAGAGGAAAATTCGTGGCCGCAATTGATCAGCCGCCATTTTATTTGGGGCGAATCAGAACGCGTTCGCGCGCGTTGCGATCGATGTATCGATCGATGTATTTTCGATGTATGAAAATCTATATAAACATGAAAGGTATGTGAACAAAAATAATATCATATCAATTTTAGATCTGTTTTCTGTGGCTGAACTAGCGTACACTAGCCGAAAATTTGCCCAGGATTGATGGTCTTAATACTTTAATAGTATCTTGTCGGTGTCAATACCCATTATTTCAGCATTAGATCTGTTCTTTTTAGCTGAACTTTTTTTACACAGTTTATTTTTTCTCTTTTTCTCTTCAATATGAAAAAAAAGAAGAAAGATGAACTATGTTAAAAGTTCAGCTAAAGAGTTCATTAAAAAACAGACCTATTGAAAGTTGTATTATTGTTTGAAAAATATATTTTTTAAATGTAGTCTAGCGCTCTGAATCTTATTGGCTATAGAATCCTATTGGCTATACAATGACAGCAATGGTGTCTGTTTTGCGGAAACGAGTGCCACGAGCGCCACGGGTAACTTCCTTTCTGTCCTTTTCAACAGATTTTACGACGTGCTGTTCGGTCGTCAAAATGCAGAAGGTAAATTTTGTACCATCTTTATGATCAGTATTAGATGGACACAAACGAAAGTAAATATTAATTGAATCGCGCTCTTTTTTTCAGAAACAAAAAGAGCCGATCCACTCCGTGCAGGTCTTCGGACGTAAGGTGAGCATTGTGAGGTTAGGTCCACGCGTGGTGTTTAACGCACGACATGTTTAACGCGAATCTTCTCATTCGCAGAAAAGTGCGACCGCGGTCGCCTATTGTAAACGTGGACGTGGAAATCTCCGTGTTAACGGTCGACCGCTGGAGCTGGTGGAACCCCGCGTGTTGCAATACAAATTGCAGGAGCCCATCCTGCTGCTAGGCAAAGTGAGTAACGCAGAGAACTAATAGTTGGCTCCTAATTCCTAAAGCCGAAGGAGAAGACATTGGAGCAAATTGACATGCGAATTTGTCGTGTCTATTCATAAATCGTTCCATGATGTCTACTTATTCCGAACATGATGGTTCATGATTAGCAGTAGATTCTGAAAATAGTCTTTCCTCTGAGCTCTCACTAGTGCAAGCAAAATATTGTTTTTCATCAAACAAAAATATTTTCATTTGTTTTAGGAGAAGTTTTCTGGAGTCGATATCAGGGTGAGAGTGAGTGGTGGTGGTCATGTTGCACAGATCTATGCTATTCGACAGGCAATTTCTAAGGCTCTTGTTGCCTACTATCAAAAATGTAAGTAAATTTAATAATGAATGTGATTGTTGATAATTTATAATAATTAATAATGTAATTGTTATCTTAGATGTTGATGAAGCCAGCAAGAAGGAAGTAAAGGATATTCTTATTCAATACGACCGTACTCTCCTTGTTGCTGATCCAAGGAGGTGCGAGCCAAAGAAGTTTGGTGGTCCAGGCGCCAGAGCACGATACCAGAAATCTTATCGTTAATATTCGCAATGTTTACATCTTATTCATATTGAATATAAAAAAAACATTTAAAATCTATATGTTTTATCTTTCTTTACTCCTGTTTCCTTAATATTTATACTATAATTCTTTTTATACTTTTTTATTTTATATACAGGATTATTATTAAATAAATAGCTTTTAATTAATATCTTCATTCTTTTTTCATTCTTTTCAATATTTTCATTCTTTTCAAAGTTTTTAAAGTTTAACACGTAAGTAGCAATTTAGTGTGATTAATTAGATTTTTGAAGGTAACAATCAAAAATAAATTTTTGTAGCAAATTTTTATAACAAATTAATTTCTGACTTGTGTTTTTGTTTGTTCAGGTTTATTTGATAATTATTTATTTTTTTAAATTTTTTGAAGTCACTTTAAAAAATAAAAATTAAGCCAGTTTTGAAAAAGAACGATTCTATTTTCTTTAATTGATCTTTAATGAGATCTTTTACTCTAAAAATTTCAGTGACTAACATTATATATGTATATATATACCCAGTTTAAAAATGTCTGAAATAAAATTTAATAAATAAAGATACGATTTATAGATAAGATTAATTAATTTTGCAAAAAAGTTTCGATAAATGTTCGTCTGTATTTGTGGATGTGATGTGACTTTTCGTTCATTCTATACGTGTTCCTAGATTTTCTAGTTCCCAAGTAGTGTATATATGTCATATTGTGCAAATCCATACAAGCTAGTCAGCGAAATAGCGTAAACTAAACTGTGGAGTTGAGTGTAGAGTATGTCGAACTGTCACTGTTTTTCGATAAATTTTTCAAAGAGAAAATAAAACCATCAAAAAAATGAAGACACGGTTTAATACTTATGATCTTGTATGTTCAGTCACTGAACTACAAAGGTAAGAGAAAAAGATAAAAATGTATTTTTGATTTTAATAAGATCTTGAGGTTATGACAAAAATTTCATTTTTCTCAAAATATACAATTTATCTTTTAAAAGAATACAGCCGTAATAATAATTTTATTTTTAAAATACATAAATAATAATTGCAACTGGTTTTTACTGATAAATAATTGTTAATACATAAATAATTATACAATATGATAATGCAACAGGTTAACACAAGTTATATGCTCACAAGCTATCTTATAATCATGTGAAAACTTTTAGGCTTATTGGCATGCGTGTCAATCAGATATACGATATAGACCATCGCACATATCTTATACGCCTTCAACGTAATGAAGAAAAATGCATTCTTTTGCTTGAATCTGGTAACAGAATCCATATTACAGCTTTTGAATGGCCCAAGAATGTAGCTCCTTCAGGATTCTCGATGAAGGTAAAATTTCTGCTAAATAATAATATTAAATTATAAAATAGCTCTGCTATTACTAGTAATAAATACCTTGCAATCTATATAATTTACAGATGCGTAAACATCTTAAGAACAAAAGATTAGAAAGTCTTATGCAAGTCGGTACGGATCGAATAATAAAGTTACAATTCGGAAGTGGTGAAGCTGCCTACCATGTAATTTTGGAAGTATATGATCGTGGTAATATAATTCTGACTGATCATGAAATGGTAATTTTATATGTGTTAAGACCTCATACAGAAGGAGATAAAATTAGGTAACAAACAAAATGTATCTACAAAATGTAAAATATATGTCGGCATGTAAACTAATAAAATCAAATTTTGATATTTAGATTTGCAGTAAAAGAGAAATATCCCTTAGACAGAGCTCATTCCACAACTATGCCACCTACAGATGTAATCCATGAGCATATTCAAAAAGCTAAGGAGGGCAATAGTCTTAAAAAAGTATTAAATCCACTGTTAGAATTTGGTTCAGCTGTGATTGATCATGTTTTACTTAAAGCCGGATTTAGTCTTGGTTGCAAAATTGGTAAAGATTTTCATATCACTGAAGATATGCCGAGATTAATTCTAGCACTCGAGGATGCTAATAATATCATGGATTATGCAAAGAAAAATGTCTCAAAAGGCTATATTATACAGAAAAAAGAATCGAAACTGACTCAAAATGGCAAGGAAGATTTTATATTTGCTAATATTGAATTTCATCCTTTTTTGTTTGAGCAATATAATAATCAACCTTACAAGGAATTTGATTCTTTTGATGCCGCAGTGGATGAATATTTCTCTATGATGGAAGGACAAAAGATAGATTTGAAAGCTCTGCAACAGGAAAGAGAAGCTTTACAAAAATTAGAAAGAGTAAGAAAGGATCACAGTCAGCGATTGATTTCGTTAGAAAAGACGCAGGAATTAGATAAACAAAAAGCAGAATTAATTTCAAGGAATCAGATTTTAGTGGACAACGCTATACTAGCTATACAAAGCGCCTTAGCAAATCAAATGTCTTGGCCTGACATTCAAGTTTTATTGAAAGAAGCTCAAGCCAGAGGTGATCCTGTCGCTTCTGCTATAAAACAATTAAAATTAGAAACGAATCATGTTGCTCTAATGTTGCACGATCCTTATGAAGACAGTGATGAGGAATCTAAGCTCAAACCTATGATGATTGATATAGATTTGGCGCATACAGCATTCAGTAATGCCAAAAAGTATTATAGTCAAAAAAAATCAGCTGCAAAGAAGCAACAAAAAACGATAGAATCCCAGGGAAAAGCTTTGAAATCAGCCGAAAAGAAGACAAAGCAAACACTGAAAGAAGTGCAAACCATACATACCATTAATAAATTAAGAAAGACATATTGGTTTGAAAAATTCTATTGGTTTATTACATCCGAAAATTACTTAGGTATGTTTTTCTTTTAATAATTTATGTCGAAATTATTAATTTTAACATAAATACATACATACATACAGTGATCGGAGGAAGAGATCAACAGCAGAACGAATTGATTGTTAAAAGATATCTGAAGGCAGGAGATTTATACGTTCATGCAGATTTAACCGGCGCTAGTTCTGTCGTAATAAAAAATCCCAGTGGCAATCCTGTACCGCCAAAATCATTAGCAGAGGCAGGTACAATGGCTGTTGCGTACAGGTATATAATTATATTGATTTTATTTTTACAATAATATTGGATCGTCCGTGCCGCAAAAGATTTAAATTTAATAAATGAAATTAAAAATTTAAATCTTCTGTGTTTCATTTTTCCTTCAAAATCGGCACGAACTTTCCGGACGATCCAATAGAACTTGCTAAATTTACATATACATATACATTGTTTTAAACTATTATTATATTATTATAATTATATATTATGCTTAATATTACATCTATAGTATAGCTTGGGATTCGAAAGTAATAGCTAGTGCATGGTGGGTGCATCATGATCAAGTATCCAAGAGTGCTCCTACTGGTGAATATCTTACTACCGGATCCTTCATGATACGTGGAAAAAAAAATTATCTGACGCACAGTCAATTAATTATGGGATTGGGTATTATGTTTCGTTTGGAAGACAGTTCCATAGAACGACATAAAGATGAAAGGAGAGTGAAAACAATAGACGAGGAAAGCGAAAAAGCGGATTTGATAGTTGAAGATGATGGAGAAATAGAATTAGAAGGAGATTCGGATGAAGGTAAATAATGTAATAAATCATCTAACATTTAATTAAATTATTCTTTAATTGTTAATATATATTTTCAAAAGCTCATAATTTTTAATGCTAGATGAAAATCTAGAAAAACAAGAACAAAATCTAGAGAACAAAGATACATTACATCCAATTCAAGAGGAGGATCAAGAGAAATCAAAATCTTATACAACAGATTATAGTGTTAAAAAAGATACTTGTGGAGAAGATGAAAAAGATACAGATGAAGATACAAAATATCAATTTCCTGATACACAAATTAAAATTGATCTTTCAGGTCCAAAGTGAGTTAATACAAAATTCGATTGTAAATTAAATGAAATATATGTACATATATAACATAATTTTATATCAAACAGGGTAAAAATACATGTTGATAATAATCAGCCTTTAATGCAATCTCAGAAGGACACGAAAGAAAACGTGATTTATTTAGGAGATGACAAGCCTATTATAATAAATGCATCAACTATGGAGAAACATGCAAAAGCAAAACAAAAAACACATCTAAAAGAATCAACAAAAAAGATCGAAAAAGATGATAAAAATGAAAATGATAATAAAAAAGGAGAGCAACCTGTGTTAAAACGAGGACAAAAAGGAAAGCTTAAAAAAATAAAAGAAAAGTACAAAGATCAAGATGAGGAAGATAGAAGGCTTTCAATGCTCGTTTTGCAGGTTCTATTTTTTGTCTTAAATTATATATTAAGTATTTGCTTTCTAAACTTATTTATTTAATCTAATTATCTTTATTTTTTCCAATTATTTTTTAGTCGGCAGGTGCAGCCAAAGAAGATAAAAGAAAAAATAGGGCTAAAGATCCGTCCGGTCCAAAGCAACAAGGAAAGAAAAAAATAAATCCGAAACCTAACATTTCATCACAATCTATGCACACGATAGATAACATTGATGATGAAGATACAGGTCCAATTCCTGAAGTTGATATGCTCGATCAATTAACAGGAAAGCCTATTTCAGAAGATGAATTATTATTTGCTGTTCCTGTTGTAGCACCTTACAATACCTTACAAAATTATAAGTAAGTAGCTCCTAAAACGCTCAATAATTTACCTCTTTTTCTCTCATTTATAATAAATTTCAATATTTATTTTAGATTCAAAGTGAAATTGACACCTGGTATTGGTAAGAGGGGCAAAGCTGCTAAAACAGCTATAGCTGTATTTCTCAGAGACAAAGAAATTTCTTCACGTGAAAAAGACCTATTAAAGGCAATTAAAGATGAAACAATAGCCAGGAATATACCTGGAAAAGTAAAAATAAGCGCCCCTCAGATTCAAAAATTAAAAAAATAGTTAAAAAATACCGATTTTTATTCATATAATTGATAACCTGAATTACTTTTTTAATTACTTTCATCGTGTAAAATTTATTTGTGAAGAAATGACATTTTCATTAAATTACACAATATCTAATGATTATTAAATTACAAAACATTAGCTATATATTTTTTAAAAGAAAAATATAAAATTTATTATTTACAATTACTGTAAGTATTCAAATCTAAATAAGTTTGGATATAGTAAATATACATGTATAATATATGTAAATACATATGTGTAAAATTTTTTTTAGGCAGTTTAATTATGATCCTTTAATTAATTCATTTTGAATTTCTTTTCTTTATTATCTGAAAACATATCTTACATGCCCAATAAATCGAATTGATTCTTTAAATAATTACTGCTGTGATTACTTATAACAATATAAGCAAGAGAAGATTTCTACATTCAACACATAAAAATATCATTCAATTACATGCATTTAACATTTTATTTTATCAAAAAATATGAAGTAATTTTTACAACATCATAATAGTTTTATAACTCAAAATTTTTCATTTTTGGAAACTCTATTCACATATATACAAAAATAGAGATAATGATGAAAAATAAAAATGCTTTAATCACGAGTAAACATAATGTTGTATTAGTAATAATTAATATGAAATGTGTAAGAGGTATGTCATGTACAAAAGTGCATAATGTATAAATGCAAGTTATATAATATTTTGTTGTAGTATAAATACCACACATAACTGTATACTTCTTTTATCATCCTTTTATTTTTCGTAATACTATGTATCAAATATATCTTCGTCTGATTCGGTTTCAGTATAAGTTGTAGGTATTATTTTATTGGATTGCAACCTAGTACTTGCTTTACTCCTAGCAGTCGCAACAGGTCTTGCTTTTCTTCTTTTTGATACAATCTGAAGATGTATTGAAAATATACTTATTTATGTATTTATATAGTATTTTCATCATTTACATATTTATCTAATTCTTATTTATATAAATTGAAGAAAAAAATACGAATTAAATATCTAAATTTTATTACCTCAGTTTCAGAAGCTGTTTCTGAATCATTCAAAAACTTGATCTTTTGTTTTGTTTTACTTGTGACTGGCTTTTTCTCTCGTTTATTACTTGGTTTTGGTAACAGCTATACAAAATAATAGAAATAAGTATTCTAATGACAAAAATAAATCCGAAGCCTCTGAATTTAAATAAAATTAAAAAATGAGTACTTCTGTTTCATACAGTTTTGTAATTACCTTTATGTTAGAATCCTCTTCAGAATCATCGATTGACTCAATTGAAACTTTCTTTCTACGAGACGAAGCTTTATTTTTCACTATCGTATTTACTTTTTCAACTGATTCTGTTTTTTTCGCTTTTTTAAGAATTTGAATATCATATTCACTGTCAGAATCCATATCATCTAATGCCTTCACAATATCTTTTACATTACAACGCTTCTTGTCAATTACGACACCTATAGTACTTTTTCTTGAATTTGGAGTATCCAGTTGTTTCATACGGGGACTCTTTCTAACTGAGATTCCATTTATAGGTTTCTTTAAATTTTGTGGAGTACGTTTAGAAGTATTTTGTTGTATTAGCATGCCAATGCTGTCCAATTTTAATTTCCCATCTGGTTTATGACTCAATTTCTTTAAACCACCTATTAATGTTTCTTTCAATTTTTCATAAGATGGTATTTCATTAAATTTTATGTTGGCTAGCAAAGTTATAAATTTGTGAACAGCCTGTGGAACAGATCCATGAAAACACTTATTTAGGAAACTGTCTACATTGTTGAAAGCTTTTTCTTTCTCTTTCTGAACAGTAGCTGGATCGAGTAACTTTTCCCATGGTAGTGAACCACATAACCACAGGATCATATTGTAACTCAAAATTTCAATATCACCACGACGCGTTGGTACTAAAAAAAAAATAAAACATTTTGTATAATCATTTTTCTAATTTATATTCAAAGACTGATAAATTACATTAAATATCAAAATTGTGATTTTCTAATATTTACCTCCCATATGAGCGTCTCTGCTAGTATATTGTAAAGTGCCATTATGTGCCTTCTTTGGATCAATTTTCAATTCAGTACTTGATGTACAACGAGAAGCTAAACCAAAATCGACTAAATAAACCTGATCATAGGAATTCAAATCCAGTAGCAAATTTTCGCCTTTGATATCAGCATGTACATAGTTTTTGTGATGAATGTACTCTAATATATCTATCTAGGAAATTTATTAGAATATAACAAATTATGTTACTAAAACAGGTACTTATTATTAATAACTATTTAGTATTCATTTTGTCTTACTATTTGCAAAGACAATTTATATACTATGTGTTCCGGAAATTGTTTGTTGTTTTCTTCAAATATTTTCCACAAGTCTTTTCCATATCGATCTATTACTAAAAATCGATATTTTGTGTTTTTATATTCATGACTTCCAGAAGCAACATATTTAGGTATTCCGAGCGCTGCAAGTTTCTTTTTTTTCTGCCAGCTATCAACTAAAAAGATACTATGATATATTTATCTCAGGAATATCTGCACAATCAGATATTATCCATTGTTATATAGACTGCAATTTTAAAAACAATTTGTCACATGGAATATATTAAAAATAAATTTTACACTTTTAAACTTACTTTCATCTGACTTACAGTTCCTCATATAAAAGTGCATTTCTACAAATAATGGACCGTTTCCATGTGGTTCCTAAAACGAATTTAAAGAGTATGTGAAGTCAGAATAAAAGCTAGAAAACAAATAGTAAAAATAAGGAGAATACTCACAATTTTTATGACATTAGGATAATTTGTAGGAATCTTTTCAAAATATGGTGCGGCTATAAATAATTAATATAATCAATTAGTACAATAATAAAATATTTAATGTATTAAACAAAATATGTATCTTATAAAAGAAATAAAATACATTTAGATCTAGTTACATAAAACAAAATCACAAGTCTTTACATATTTTTTATAACTATAATTGTACATAATAAGATTTAAAGAAAAAAAGGACATATTGACCTTTCTTTTTGCATAACTAGTATTTCCCTGTTGTGTTTACAAAGTGAGAATAACATGTAACGGCGATGTAATGCAATAAAATAACAGGATTAATTTCGCGTACCAGAGTAAACTTCCCCGAAACCGCCGACACCAATTGACTTGCCAAGAATCCATTGGCCCTTTGATATATCCCTGAGAATTTCTCCAGCCGGTATCGGGTCGGGCATTTGATAACCTCCTTTTTTCTTCGGTACTTTCTTCGCTGCTTTTGCTGCCATTATGCCGTTAAACACAAATCTTTAAAGAAATCAAAATCTGCGTTGAACGTGTCACGTAACGATTTCGATCAACAGTCCATAGATCATCAAAGATAATCAACAATAGAGGTAGATAATGAATATGAAAACCGATTACGGAATTACGCGCCAATACTAGCTGCCATTATAAGCCGTTATGAAACATGTGATGACAGGCAACGGCATGGTTGAATTAAAGAAAGGCAAGTGGAGTGTAGCCCTAGAGGCAAATCTGGTACAAGATTGAACCCATTTTTGATTGGCTTGATAAAAAAAATGGCGAAACCAGATGATGCTTGAGAACTTGAAAAATTGAAAAGCAGGTATCAATCATTGAAACTTTTTCCCTAGGATAAAAAGTGAAAAGTGAAAATTTTCTCCAATAATTCCAATGGTAAAAATTTTCACTTTTCACTTCCATCCTAGGAATAAAGTTTCATGATTGATACCCAGATATGTGAGGTCTGTTTTTTATTGTTGCACTTTCTCTGAAAACTGGTACATACTGGTACAATAAGTTGAAACAAAACAAACATATATTTGTTTCACTTTAGATCTATTTTTTATTGCTGCTCTGCACTTCAGAATGCAGTAATAAAAAATAGATTTATAATAGATTTCCAAATTAAAAATGGATGTAATGGCGCTAGTGTACGGGCGATTTTGACGGACTCACGAAAAACGCAGGATGATCCCTTTCAATTCTCAGATTTCTCAGGTTTTGTGTTCGTTAGTGTTTGTGACGTTTGTGTTGTAACGTGTGAAGTGTGAATGTGTGTTTACTCCGGAGACTCCGGAATATGTTAACCGGTTTTTTAAGCTCGATTTCAATGCGAAATATCGCGAAAGAAAAATTATGATCATGGTTGATCAACTTGTGATATGCAAGTTTCTTATGAACTAGTTCATTGAATACACAGAAGTTTATGCACCTAGTTACATAGGTTATCTCTTTGGTCGTTTGGATTCCTCTCTTTTTTATTTCTTTTTTTCCTTAAATGGAAGAAACTGCGCCCGATTCACCGAAATCACAATCAGGGGAAAACAATTGTGTTAATGAGTCAAACGTCGATGTGATCTACAGTGAAAATGACATGGAATGTCATGGAGAGTGCACGCCGCAACAGTCTGAGAAATGCATCAACAATTCTATTTTCAATACCATTTCCAAGATCGTTAATCCCACTACAAAGGTAAACTTTTTCTTTTATTTTTAAAAGCAGAAGCTCAGATGTTTTTAATTAGATAATTCTTTAAGGCTTTAAAACTCTATTCGGGAAATTTTATTCGTTAAAAGTTGATGCTCAGTTCTGATATTTTTATAATATATAATATGCTTATATATGAATAGAACACATAATTCTTTAACATAACAAAAAATCCTCCAGAGTAAAATAATTTTGAATAATTCTTGTTAGATCTAAAAATCATCTTTCTAAATACAATTTTATGCTAGTATGTGTAATTCTTCTTTTTTAATTTATTATAGTATATTATATGATTTTATTTAAATATAAAAATCTTAAGAAATAATACTAGTGAGAATTGTTTTCAAAAAAATTGAATAAATTAAGTCATATAATTAAAGTATTTTCATATGTTGATTAAGGACTATTAAATTGATTAAATTGTGTACTCTGATATAATATAAATAATATAATATACTTTATTATAACATATAACTTATCTATTTATATAACTTTTTCATTTTTTTTTTAAATACATGTTTTAATCAATATTAATTTTTTTTGCTAGGTGCCAGATATACAAGATTTTAAGATAGTAAAGCCGATAAGCAGAGGAGCATTTGGTAAAGTATTTTTAGGGTACAAGAAGACCAATCCTGAACAAGTATATGCAGTTAAAGTAATGAAAAAGAACGAGATGATAAATAAAAATATGGCGTCGCAAGTGGTAATTGAGCGCAATGCATTAGCTCTGACTCGTAGTCCATATTGTGTGCAACTTTTTTATTCGCTGCAGTCCATCAGCAGTGTGTATCTAGTCATGGAGTACATGGTGGGCGGTGATCTCAAGAGTCTGCTTGGCGTTTACGGTTTTATGGAGGAATCCATGGCAGCGTTTTACACAGCAGAAGTTTGTTTAGCACTTGAATATCTTCATTCGCACGGTATTGTTCACAGAGATCTCAAACCAGACAACATGCTTCTCTCACGCGAAGGACATGTCAAGCTTACGGATTTTGGGCTCAGTAAAATATCATCCTTGCATAGGGATCTCGAAATATCAGATCTAGTGAACCCCATGACTCCGAGCTTGTGCACTAGGACACCTGGCCAACTGCTCTCACTGACGTCCCACTTGTCCTTCGGTTCTGCCCAAAAATCTACCAACGAATCAAATTTCAGTGACAGGAGTACACCAGCCATGAATTTACTCTCCGCTTTACAAAGGAATTGCAATCTTAAATCCGCAGAGCATATGTCACCGAATTCGGTCATATCCTCTGTCGCATCCGGAGATTATTCCCGAATATCTGGCGTCACACCTTTTCAATCGGCGGAGGATCTGCACTTTGAGCAAAGTCATGAGGAACAAAGTATAGAAGAGGATGAAGCCACCATTGAAAAGCGCGATAATGGTTTGGATAGCTCTAGCAGTTACCATACCTGCGAGGCATCCTCTACACAAACAAATAATTATACCGACCAGACTATAGAGGAGGAAGAGGAAGAGAAGGACGAATCTACGATCGAGGCCGAGAAATCGCATCATCGCTCTCTTGTACATACTAGTCCTGTAAGCACTTGCACAAATTCATTCGTGATTCGAGGATCAAAGAAAAGGAAGCGGGACGGCGCAAATTCAACGGGTTTAACATGCGAAATCGACGCAATAGACTTGGATGTCGTCAAAACACCCAAGAGAAATAACCGTGACTGTATATTTCCTTATACAAGTCCAACAATCAATGTTGTCTCCGCAAAAGCTGCGGATATTACCGTTGATTTAGCGGAAAACGATGGGAACAGGACACCGAATCAGGACACTGAGCAGAATACTGGCTCTGCGGGTAGGGTAGCTTTTAGTACACCAGTATCCTCCACTAGACAAAGAGATCACAATGAGAAACAGCAAAAATATGAGGAAGAAGATGACGCAAAGAATTTAATCAAGACGAGATTTCGCTTACCACCTCCACATTCCGCTCATGATCCGCACACGGATTCGGATAACACATCCGAGGGTCATCGGTCGCCCCAGGGTATTTCACCTATTAAAACACCCGCAACTTCCGGCAATTGTTACACACCTTATAGAACACCCAAGTCGGTTAGAAGAGGTGGTCAGGGTGGTGCCAATAGATCAGACGACCGCATACTTGGCACACCCGATTATCTCGCCCCGGAATTATTGCTTAAACAAGGTCATGGACCAGCCGTGGACTGGTGGGCACTAGGCGTTTGTCTGTACGAGTTTTGTACGGGCTTGCCACCATTTAACGATGAAACGCCGCAAGCAGTATTTACAAACATTCTTGCGCGTGACGTTCCATGGCCTGAAGATGAGGAAGCTCTGTCGTCGGCGGCAACCGATGCTATCGATGCATTGCTCACCTTGGAGCAAACTTCTCGTCCCATGGCGAAGGAGGTTCGTACCATGACTCTGTTCCGCGACTTTCCTTGGGACGAACCATCGAAAGCGGTGCCCCCGTTCATCCCGCAGCCGGACGATAAGTATGATACGTGCTATTTTCAGAGTATGTCGCTCCAGTATATTATATTATTGTCGTTTAAAAAACAATGTGTAATATATGAAGTAAAATTTCAAATGCCATAAAACATTCTTCTATTATTACAATACAAATTGGAGATGTCTATATAGTTTTATCAATATGTTGTTGTTAAAATGAAGAAAAGCATTGCCATTACATTTATAGTTTTTTATTGAAAAAAGGAAAATATATATTAAAATTATATTTTTAATGTTATTCGTGTGTGCGGTATTATTTTTTAAACGACATTACATCGTGTTAATATTGGCAATCAAAAAAAATTTTTTTCTTTATTTTCCAGCGCGGAATACTATGCAACAATTAAATGTAAGTAATTGCGATACATAGTCTTCATCGCAAGCAGACGTGGCAAAAACAGAAGTCTATAATGTCGAAATCGTTACTGTATAACTTTATTTTTTATATACTTGTGTATATGTATAGCAATATAAAATATAAAATATTTTGTTACTACTCGTAATCATCGAGTTTATTGACCTCTACAGTAAATGAATGATGATGATTTCATTTAATGATGAGAGAACATATATAGAGTGCGATGACGTGAAACTTAAAATGGAATGTCGCGTAATTAAAAAAAAATTAACGTAGCATCAAATTTTCTTAGAGAAGCGATATGTTTTCGCTTTTAACTATATATATAAAAACGGATACTTTTTAAATATCGCTATGAAGATCTTTAGGGCTCGACGGTTTTTATCACATTTTTCGAAGCGAGTATGATCGATTCTGTGTTTCTTCAACAATCCTTGAAGAAACAATGATAGTGCGAAAGGGACGTGGCGGTAGATACGTGCGTGTCTTCTATTTTGCATTTTTTAAAATCCACAGAATAAAGTGTGACACTCTTGTGTACACGCCTGGAAATTGTCCTTTACCACATCCTATACCCCATGATACAATACCGACTTGCGTCCAACGACCAATGTTCACCATTAAAGGTCCTCCACTGTCGCCCTATAATATAAGTGCAATGTTATTAGTTCTTAACTATATATTAATAAAATTTGATTGTACTATAAGTGTATTCATATTTTATTTGCCGCAAAATGAATCTGTCTGAACTTCTAATTTTCTTATAATTGAACAATTTCTTATCAAACAATGAATCAATTTTTGTTATTAATTAGTTAATGAATAACTGATCATATTTAGACTGATAGACAAGTTTGACGAAGTGAAATTAATAAATATATAAATACAAACCGAGCATGAATCTTTAGTGGCTCGACCAGCGCATAGGAAACTGTCAACTATACCACCTGGTGCTGCTGCACCGTATTTCAATTTACACTCGCTATTCGACCACACTGGTACTGAAACTTCTTGCAAAATCGCTGGTTGCGGCCCACCTAATTAAATATAATAAATCACCTATATGTATATATCCTAAGAAATGTTCTTAGATATTCGCAAATGATTGAATTATGCAAATTGAACGAGAATGTTTGGAAGAATATGTGAATGTTATACATAATTACACATTTTTTCATTTGAATTCAAGTAAAAATGTTTTCTTTGATGCGTCTACTCGCACGAGTCAAAGTCCAGTTTTGGTGTAAAAATATTCTTACTTTCTCTCAGAGAACCCCATCCAATAACGGTCGCTGTCTTGCCAGAATACAATTGCGATCCGCTAGGAAGACAGATAGGTCGTATTTGTTCGGTGAATTCCACGGGCTCGCTTAGCGTAAGAAGTGCCACGTCGTTGTAGAGTGTACGAGAGTTGAAGCTTTTGTGCCTCACGACTTTCTTCACGCGTCTCTCGATGTGACGAACCTCATTATTCGTTTTAATATTGTGATCACCTAAGCGCGCTATCATCCTCGCAACGTCCCAAGAGTTCATACTGGAATTATATTTTCTTTTAAATATTTCAAAACTCGTCATAATATTTCTAATTATTTATAATTAGTTGTACTCTGTCAAACTTTTAGAGTGAATCTCATTCTTAGAGATATCAATAAAAATTGAGCAATTCTTTTTCAGGAGTTTCACTAGTTCAATTTTTATTCTTTAGAATGAGATTCCACTCCATAGAATTTAGAAAATAGGAAATCATACAATATATTAATATAATCTTATTAATATATTATCCTATTAATATATTAATATATTAATATATCGTATATTAATATATCGTATATATCATACATATATAGATAGTAAAGAAATAGTTGTAGACATTAAATACATATCATTTCAGTTTTAATTTACGGAATATAATAAATTGATAAATAAATTGGACTCACTTTGCAACGCAGTGCGCCGCCGTCAACACATGGTTGTTATCAATGAGCGATCCGCCGCAGAATTGTCGTCCACCGTTAAAGAGCGCAACCATCCACGGCCATTCGCCCGGGTCTGCATTTTTCCCTCCAACAATACGCTCTTGATCTTGATTGCCATTCTTGGCACCGCAAGATTGCGAAAGAGTGTCACCATTCGGAAACTTGGTCGTCGACGGGGATGTCGACGACGTGATCCACCATTCTGGCCTCTTCGTCGGCCATGTAGTAGCGACGCTGGGTCTCTTAGAGCTTGTGCTACTTGGTTTCAACGTAGTTGAAGATGTAGTTGAATGCGTAGTTGAATACGTCGGTAGACCAGGTGAAGGTGGATGAGTTGGAAGCGGCGGTATCGTATGATCGGGCGGATGTGTAGGAACTTGAGGTGGCCAAGTAGGTGCAGCTTGAGGTCGTGCTATCTCTATGCCTTCTTTTTTCTTCTTATTGTCTTCCACCTAAAATAATTTCTAATTTAATTTTGTTTAAAGATCTTCCTCATAT
>Ga0157364_1002157_pt1 | contig 17943 bp, 3 predicted proteins | sample AttsexASBM2_FD_111476 | JGI IMG/M metagenome (GOLD analysis project Ga0157364, IMG submission 111476) | Fungus gardens microbial communities from leaf cutter ant in Ribeirão Preto, State of São Paulo, Brazil - Atta sexdens ASBM2 | ecosystem: Host-associated > Fungi > Mycelium > Unclassified ...
ATATTAGGTGTGGGAAAAAGTTCGTGGCGTTTTTTCCGTTAGATGGCATTAAAAAACGCCACGAACTTTTTCCCACACCTAATACATTATTTACTTTTATGATATGTAGCATTATATTCATGGTTTGTTGGGATTTTTTTGGGACCATTTTTACCAATCTAGATAAACTTTAATCTCGGTTTAATTGTAATTGCTTTTTTCTACTTTTTACACAACAAGAAAAAAATAAAAAAATGAATACAATTGAGATTAATATGTTAATCTACATTGACAAGAATGAATTACATAAATCGATTATTTTTCTCAGTAGTCTTGGTATGTATTGTTTAATCATTCTCGATTATCATTATTATTTAATTGCCAAGAGGTACGCGTTTCTTGTTCTTCATTAATGACACATGTGACCTATTGGTATGTTACAAACTGAGTGAACTAGTTGAGCAGAAAGAACACAAGTTTTAAAACGATAAACCGGTTTTTTATCTCTTTCATATCCGCGACACGTTAGTCGAGTTAAAATATTCCGACAGCTGCGACAGGTTTTCCGACACATTTCCTTAAACGAGCGCATTCGTTGATTTAATGCTAAATATTCGAGTTAATTAATCGCATGTAATTGAAGCCATGATGTAAGAAGACAAGGTATATCGTTCCTGAGGATGCGCAGTAGGAGAATGAATTTGGGATCAAAATTTGATTGGCTCTTCTAATAAGCCAACACTATTATACACAGAAAGTGCATAGAGGCCAAAATTTGATTGGTTGTTTCCAGTATTGTTATCGCTATTATACGCAATATGGGACATCTTGTATTCTTATATCATGGTTAAAGTACATTGAAATCGTATATGCGCGTATTGAAATAAGAGAGAGATATATCGACCAATCGCAAGTCAAAAAGCAACGAGTGCTACGCCATTGAAGTCTCGCGATTAGTCAATTCCACTTCGTGCGTTTTAAAAGGAGACAGTGGAGTAAAATCAGTTTTCTTTCAGCTCTTTATAAAAACTTGTTCCCTTCCTCTTTCTAACATAATCATGTTTCTTTTTTCTCTTCTTCATTATCTTATTCTTTCTTCGGTTTTATGATACTTTATTCTGGCAGGGACGAAAATTCGTAAAAGAAGAATAAATAAGACGATATATAATGTATGTGTAATATCGGGACATAAAATGTCCCAATTTTGGATATCGTCTGGATACTTTTTCTTTATTTCTCCTCGAGCTTAAAAGTTTCAATTCTAATTTAATCTTAGCTTATTTCCCCTAAATAAATTCCTGGCTACGCTGATGAATCTAATCTAACCATTAATTTACACAATCTCCCGCATCGATGCTTATGAAATTCCTGTTAATTTTAATTATACAAAAAGAAATAAAAATACATACTTTCGCTCGTTATACCAAAACATAACTCTCATCCGCAATTTATCGTTCGTTTTAACGAAGAACGTAGTACACAGCTATTGAAGTAAACACAGGATGAGTCATCGACTATATGCATCATTATATTAAATATACATCTCTCTATCTGTCTTCTATATCAGATAAACAAATTTGATGAAATAACGAAATATATGACGCAGTTCAGATATTTATAATATTTTCGATATCTCAAAATGCATCTTGTGTGTTCATAAATAATTAATGTATCTTAATTATTCACAAATACTCGATTTTGAAATTTCTTTTTCGGGATTAATTAATTCTTAATTAATTAATTATTTATATATAGATAGCGATATAAAGATAAACATAAAAACATAAAAAAAACATAAAAATCATATAAACATAAAAAATAGAAGATTATTTATTTCCAAAACGCATTTATTTCTATTATTTCTGAAGATATGCGACACCTATGGAAAATATTTCCAAATTCAATCCTATTTTATCATAAAATAAAATTAATAAGGACAATCCTATTTATTAACAGAGGAATATTTTAAATAGAAAATTCTTAAATTTAGAATAAATAATGATATCGATTTTAAATCAAATTGGTGTCAGCACATCATTATTGCAATGTTTGCAATATACAGGGTGTCCCGAAATTCGCGAATCAAAATACCACAGCAAGGAAGTTTTTAAAAAATTGAGTAAAAAGTTATATATACATTTTTATTTCAAGTAATAGTTTTTTTTCAGATATAAGAGTTTAAATGTAGCTAATTACAAAGATTATACGTTTAGATGGTCACCTGTTCAATCGCGCGTACAATAGTATTAGTAAGTGCACATTTCAGCATTTAAATGCAGTCTGTAATTAGCTATATTTAGACACTTATTTTTTCACAAATTATCGCTTAAAAATAACTTCTTACTTAATTTTTTGAAAAAAAAATTGTTTATTGTATTTTAATTTGCAAATTTCGGAACATTGTATATTTTTGAAATGATCTGTGCTGTAGATTGTGTTATAACATCAGATAAAGATTTATCACATAAAAACGTAAAAATATAAACTTAAATTTAACAATAATAAAAGGTAAAAAGAATTAAGAGTCTTAAATTTACTTAAATTTTGTTATTCTTGTTTTAATGCAATAAATTGATCTTATATTAATTAATAATTCAAGAGAGAGGAATTAATTATTAATTCAAAAGAATAATTGATCTGATGTTAATATTATTATTTCTGTATACTGCATAAGGTTGCGATAAGATTAATACGTCAAGGATATTTTTTATTTCATTATCAGAAATTTTTTCTGATAACGAAACAAAAAGTACTCTTAACGTGTTAAGAGGGGACAGCTTATGGATAGACAAAGAATTTGTAGATAGAAATAATATTATTCTAATCTATTGAATAATATTATTCTAATCTATTGGACCTTGATGTTTTAATCAAGGCAATACACACAGTAGCACTAATTGATAAGAAAAATATTTCCGTCTAGAATGGAAATGTTTTTTCGGAGAATTAGGTTATAATTTTAGAGATGATTATTCTTCTCCTCACACACATGATAAATGATTTTTTATTATAAAAATGAACAGAAAATAGACAGTATAACACAGAGAATTTTGAAATCAATTTTGATCATTAAATTCGAGATTTTATTGCCTGCAAATATATTGCTAGTTTCTCTTTTCTCCTTCAAATCGGAGCATGCAATGCTCCGTCTCGGCGCACAACAAATACAAACAGACCCGGCAACTATAATGTGGAATCGTGGAGCATTCCACACCCAAAATTTAACTTAATGTGAAAATCTACACCAAAGGAATTTAAAAATTAAATTAAAAATTTTGAACTTTTTAAAATGTATACGTGAATGCCGATCGATATTTGTGATAACAATACAACTGCGTGCATAGCAGAGATTCAACTTTTAGCATAGATTCAACTTTTATGCTGCCTGTGTGCCGTATGCCGTTATCTGTAAAAATTGACTAATTAGCATTCCTCTCTTACAATTGAATGAGAGAGGAATTAACACTCGAATGTGATTAATCAATTCTTACAAATTACCATGTACGATTACGGCTAATATAAATGATCCCTTATCGACTGTTAGACAGCCGCAATTCGCAATTGTAAAAAAGGGAGCAAATAGCACAAAATAAATAAAGAATAAAAAAGGTCGACATTTTGTACTTCCCCCTTCCTTCCCCTTCTTTCATTAGTTAACAATTCTACACTCACGGACAAGGTAAGTGCAGCTCTGAATACAAACTATAATACAAGCACCAGTACAATCTTTGTTGGCATATGCGTGATGATCGATTCTATGAAACGTCCTAAATTAAACTAAAAAAGATATTGACTCTCCGTTCTTTAGCATAACTCTCTTTTGTTTATCTATATTCACAAGACTGGCCAGATTGACTTTCATTCGAAACAAGTGTTATAAAAGAAGAAGGCTGAGAATACAATGACTACATAATTTGACGGGAAAGAACTATGGATAAGCTGCGAAACAAGTGTCTTATATCCAAAAATATGAAAAGAATAATCGCATTAAAATCTAAATCGCTGCGACATTACGCGCAACGTGCTAGTTCATCTCGGGACATAAATGCAGAGTGTAAACAATTACATGATACGTTTGATAAATCTGTAAGTCTTTTGTCTCACCTGTCTAAGTATATTCTTATTTTAATGGCTATGTCTAACTATCAATTAAGATTATAGTATTTATGCTTTTAAATTCTTAAGTAATTCAAAATACTTTCGAAAGTTTGTAACTGATAACTTGATTAATAGAAGTTCTGGGCAAGTCATTCAAGAAAATCTGTTTTTTTATATCGAAATTAATTAAATTATTCTAATTCTTTCCTTTAGCCTTTTTATAGATTTTCAGCATATCCCTTAAAAAAAAAAAATATATATATATATATATATATATATATATATATAAATAAAATAAACTTATAAATAAACATTCATTTAACATTCTTTATCTCACACGTATTTTTTTTATATCTCTGATGCAGATTCCCACTGATCTTGTGATAAAAGTCGGACTGCGATCTATCTATGTCAATAAATTTATGTTACAAAATTGTTCTTCATATTTCAGAGAGATAGATCGATTTATAACGTCCGAAGACGATCAAGAGTGAGTATTGTGAAAATATGTAAATGTCATTCTTATTAATTATTATTATTATTCTTATTAAAAAAATATTTTATATTTTGTATGCTTCTCCTTATAGCGTTATCAGACTCGATCAGTTTTCATATGTCACGGTCTACACCTATTTTAAATATATATATACCGGCGACTTTGATCTTGTATCTTTGGACAAGAAATTTGGTGAATTTCAGTTAAATACGTACAGTTATATACTTGTTTAAAGTTCACGACTAAAATCATTTCATTGCAGATCTCTTAATAATGGCTGAAAAGTTCAAAGACATTTATTTGCTAAAAAGTTGCTATAAGAAAATAAAGGAAGAAATAACTAAAGAAAATATAATCTCTGTTTATAGAACAGCGCAAACGTATAATAACAAGGTTATTTGATCGAATTTTCCTTTTATTTCTTATTACTTTCTTTTCTAGAAGAAAGTATCATGATCTATATTCTATAATGAAATTGATGGATTAGTATTTAATTCGATTGCAATTTGTTTTTATTTTTGTTTTAAATGTAGAATTTTTTCAAATTTTTTGTCATTTATGAATTAGAGATTAGTTCCGAAAATATCGTTGAACAATTTTTTTTATTTTTAGTATTGCTTTAGAATTCATTAACTGCAAAAATGTATCTTTATTTCTTATTTATTTATTTATATCTTCAATACAAATGAACGCCGTATTTAATAATATTTATATGTATTCTCTCCGCATAATTTTCAGATAGTGCAGGAATATTGTTTTGAATTCTTTATAGAAAACAGTATAGATGTAACCAACACAGATAGTTTTAAAGAATTGGATGAACATACGAGAAGCATTTTTACAAATGAAGCGAAAAAAGCTTATGGTTATTACAAGCTATGATTTTATTTATTTTAAAAAAACTAAAATGCACTTTGATAGAAATAATCACATCAAACTTTAATATTAATATTAATATTAATTAATATTTATATTAATATTTATATTATATTAATTAATATTATTATTAATATTACTATTTATATATTTTTTAATATTAATTTTTACATAAGTAAAACAAAATTATTACGATACTATTTTATAGTAAAAAGTTTTTTAACACTGTATAATAATTACTAACAATGTAACTGACAAAAATTTATTGAAATTGTGAATTCAAATAAAAACTTTCTCATAAAAAAATGATTGATCGTGCACTGTTACAATTAATTTTCACGATATATATATATTGATCCTCATATATTTCCATGTAAGAGTAGCAAGTAAAGAAAGTCCTTTCATCAATATATGGAATCGAGACATCATAAAGAGACTCACGGCGAACAATCAAAATGTAAGAACAGATAGAGCATGTAGGCGACATAATCCATGTTCTCTCTTTCCCTTTCTTTCTTCTTCGTATTTTTCACGCTCTTGTTGCATGAATACACACACACACGGCCACCGTATGACGTCGTTCAATATTCTTACATTAATTTCAAGTCATAAATCAATTTTTCGTGCCCTTCTGCCATTCTAGCTGACACAATGATCCGCGACATCCCCTAGTAGTTCAAGAGCTCCTTCAGATAGAATACAAGTCATGAAATTGCAGGCCCGTTCTTTTTCCATATCCTAAGATTGAACTTGTATAGTTCATCTCTCTTCTTTTTTTCACATTAGAGAGAAAAAGATAAAAGATGAATTGTGCACGAAGTTCAGTTCTGGAGTATGGAAAAAGAACAGGTCCATCTTAAGAGCATTCTGGGCAATGCCCTGCAAATTAGAAAACGACGTTTTACTAACACATCGTCTTTATTAGTCTTCGCACAGGATTTTACATATCATCTAACGAGTCTTGCGAACTATCGCACATGGAGTAACATCGATTATAATTAATTCTCATTGGAGTTATACAATATATGTATATAAAAGAAAAAACGCGATTAATGTCGCGAGGACGCGATTAATGATACTGTAAAATTAGCCATCAAAACATCATAAAAAAAGAAAGAATAAACGGTTTAGACAAACAACACGATAAATGTGTACATAATGATCACGCGGCGAACTCGATTTCACGTCTATCGCGTCTATTGTTATTAGTCTCTTTTTCGTGACACAATGAAGAAAAGGCCACTTCTGCGCTCCTAATCCTTCCGGATCAATCTCTTTCGTGAGATTCACGAAAAGAGAGAAGACTGAAATAATTCAGCTGTCACACACGTACTGTTTACTTTCAGAATTATTTATACTTTACGTATTCCGGAAAATTCTCGGTGTACTCCTCTACGTTAGAAATATCGTAACTGATTACGACTGACTACATGACATACAGGGGGGGAGGGGGTAACAATCCTTAATTGTATATCAATTTCCTTGAGGGAATTTGCAGTTTGAGAGAAACACTTTATGTCAATCATTCAAGCTTTATAATTGAAAAAGTGTCTTTCATTACAATAGTTTCTTTTTAAAAAAAAAAAATTAAACGAGAGTTGAAACTCGATTCTTTCAACAATTGGAGTTAAATTTATAGAAGAATATATATATATAAATTTATAGAAATATTAATTCTTCTTACTTGATTTCGAGAAAATTACAATGGAATTGTAAGGCATTTATAAGATTTTCTTTAATTTAGTATTCGATTAATAAAATTTTTTATCCGATATTTTTTCTTGCACTTCTAGATTCTTTTCCCCATAAAGAATTGACATTTAATTAAGGCGCATCCTACATATGTATATATATATATGTATTTATATATATTTTTATGAAATAATACGCGAGTCACATAATCGTGCAGTTATCATCATCGAGCTAACGTTATAACACGGAGTAAACTTATTTCTACTCGGGTTGGGCAGTACTTTATACATTTATACAATTTCCTATAAACACTTTCGAGTCTCCTTAGTTGCGCAAAAATATACTCTAACGATTAAAACAATTACATTACAGGATATAAAGTTCGCACGTAAATGCAAATTCTTCGAATTTCGCTGCATGAAGTATCTTTAGTATACATTACAGATTGCACTGGTAAATAGTGTAAAAAAATAGTGTAAAATTTTCGAGATTCGTTTCTAACCAAAGAAACAATGTTTTTTTTCCATGTATAGCAAACATAACGTAGACGACATAACAATACGAGATATAATTTAATATATGCGATATATTATGAATTGAACTAACAATGAAGAATAAATAAAAAATTATATATGACCTATTTCGCTTCATCTCGGAATTACAACTACTTTTGCATCTCAAACTATTATAACTGATTGCCTCGAAATGATTACAAATGTTCAGTTTCGTATCTGCATAATTTTGCTGACTAAGAACGACGTTCGTAGCATTTTATGAGTCATTCCACAGTTTGCTCTTCTGAAAAAAAAAAACATTACATTCGAACAGCATTCGAAATTCTAGTAGCTTGCCGCTTTCCAATATTTGCCGAGAGCTTTTCTTTATCTTGAAAGTGACAACGGAAAATTATCGCAATACAGAAATAGCAAACTTGTATATAATGCATCTATATAGCTGATACAACAAAGCGAAATAGATCCATGTATAGATTTCTCTCTTGTTTCTGCACGAATTCTGAATTCATCTCTAAATTATATCTTACATATCAACTAATATCCCGTACATTGTTATATAAATAATATTGTAAAAAAGATAAAAAAAAACAAGAGTTAATGCAAGCGCTATGATACTGACGTTAAAGGCACTTGAGTTTCGGAATTAGCCTAACTAGCAAAGTTCTTAAAACATGATCGCGATAAAATTACGACTTCGTAAACAATTAGCGCGTTTCACACGCGCATGCATCCGAAATGCAGTCTATGTTATATGGCAGTATTAAGTCGTTTTTTACAAATATCTCAACAAAAAATAGAGCATACCGTATATATATATATATATATATATATATATATATATATATATATATATCTATATATATATATATTTTTTTTTTAAATATTAGTTCCTTTAAATAATTATATACGCTAAAACGTTAGCTTTAGATCTTGTTATGCCGTTTGAAGCTTTCGTGTAGTTCAAACTCTTGCTAAGTTTCGAATCGCATGCGATCGGCATTCGCGATTATTTGCAAATTATTTGAAATTGTATTCCGTCGCAATTACGATGCAATTCTTTTTTTTAAATCTCACGTTATCCTTTTTTTCATTTTGAGACACGTTATTTCCCGGCATAGGTCGGATTCTTGAAGGTGGAAGTCGCTTGCTTATAGATTGGATTCTCTCCCTATAAAGCGAGCAAAACGAATATTTTATATTAATTTGTACAGAATAAATCTTACAAAAAGATTACTAATACTTGAAATTTTGATAATTAATCTCATTGTATTAATCTTTTTATGTTACTTTACTCCATTTTTTATATTTTATTGCATTACGAGTCCTTTAATGCCTTTTCATTTTTTAATTATACTTTTTCAAAAAAAATAACTACAAACTTATTCTGGTATTCAAGATTTCTATTTTTAATAAAAATTGATTTGAGAAGTTTAATTCTTAAAAGTTCAATCTGATTATGGTTTATAATATTAGAAATACGAACCGTGTCCCATTTTGCCATCATTCTCTCCTTTTCAAATCGGGCAAATTCTCGTCTATCGTGTATAGTTGTCAGCAGCTTCCACAGCAATAGCAATGCAAGACCGATCAAGACCACCGCCGCGATCACGCCTAGCACGATGCCGAGCATGTAGACCTGCGGCGGGCACTCACGCTCGTTTTGAGCGCGCACTTGCAGGCAATTGGTCTCATTGTAATAATAGACGAAGTTATACTTGCAGTCGTCCTCGTCCGTGCCGAAGCATGGCACCTCGTCGTTGTCCACATCGACGATCACTGTCTCGACTCCCTCAGGTACAAATTCCTTGCAATTTCTCGCGCATTCCTCCGGAACGCTGTAGTTTCCGGTGCCGTACATTTGACACTGTACACAGGGCTTCAGTTCTTCACAGCGACTTGGGCAGGTCGGGCACTTATTGCAGTGTTTACCGGAATACCGAATACTGCCTTCCTCGTGACAGATGCACTCTCCGCAAATACAGTCACCCTTTATAAAGAAAAAGATGAGATCTTATGATAAATCTCTAATTTTTATATTTCTAAATTCATAACTAAATATTCTCTTTTTTAATGATTAATGTGTAAATTAATGTGTAAATATAAATTATTATATTTCACTGTAATTAAAATTATATTAGAAAAGAAGAATTAAATAGTAACTGCAGTTTTCTGTCATCATATACTTTCAATTACTTACATGACCTGAGCAGAGTACACCGTTCGTAGTCCCTGGCGCAATGCAAGAATCATTAGAAGACCTGCAGTTGCAGGATGGTCCGGTCCAGCCAGAATTACAGACACACTGACCGCATTCGCAAGTGCCATGATCAGAGCAGAGCTTACCTTGATCACGATCACAAGAGAAATTGTCGCATTCGCAAAAATGTCCCGATATTATCTATAAGAATATAAATTTATATCGCAAATATTCTCCATGTGAATATTGTTAATTACATTTATTCCATTTTGTTTTTTCACTTCTAATTATATCTATCTTCTTTTCTTTGCATTTTCTTATGTATTTTTTATATATCTTCCACTGTGTGTAACTGTTACTTGAGATAATAATTAATAAGCTATTAAAAATTAATAAATAAATTTTGCAATTATAGATGCAAAGATTAAAGAAGATCATATCAATCGATGGAGACTCAAAAAAAAGATTAAAGAAAAATGCCTGTTATACAAGAAGTTATCTGCTAGAGAATTCAGGAAATACCTCGTCCGGATTCTCCCGCTCCTCGCACTCGCATTGACCGCAGGCGCACGTGCCACGACCGGAGCAGTCGACGAGGGAAGTATTGTCAGGACGACAGGACTGGAAGTGCTTGTCGAAGCCAGTGAGCTCCTGGTGTGAGCTGCACTCGCAGTGTTTACCGAAAAATCCATCGTAACACTCGCAAACACCGCATTTGAGTGTGCCCATGCCATTACACTCAGGTGCATGTTCCTCATACATGTGACCTTGACGCTCGCACTCGCAATCGCACAACATCTCCAGATTCACGGTGAGGGTCTCGTTGATACCAACCTGGAAAAAAAAATTTGATTAACATAACAATGCTAAAGTAAAAAATATAAAAATAAGAGAAATATACAGAATGTCCCACATAACTGTGATCACGATTTTTCCAGTGATCTGAGTGGCACTTCCGATCTGACAAAAATTATTTTGAATAAAAGTTAGTCAGTTTTCAATTGATCCCACGTTTAATTTTAAGATTATCTCAAGGTCATAGTTCAGCAGGTCATTGACTCGTCTTGACATCAGTTACAATATTATGAAGTAGAAAATACGTGCTAAAATACGTACTAAAAAAAATTAAGATGACTTGACTTTTTTCCTAAAAAAAAATATTTTGCAAATTTTTAATATTGCAATTAAAAACTAATTTTTATTCAAAAATGGCAATTAGCCAATTAAAAATTTTTTATTCAAAATAATTTTTGTTAGACATCGGAAGTGATCATATTTACATGGGACACCCTGTATAAATATAGAAAACAAAAACTAAAACAATAAATTAACTGATATATTTTTTCAATTGACCAATTAAGTTTGCATAATGATTTGATTTACCGGATAAATATCAAACTTCTGTTTCCATTCCGATCTGTTGGCCGGACAGCTAGTAACCTCGATCTCCGCAATGAACTCCACTTTTGTGCCGACTTTCAGTCCGTCGCATTTCGACGTTTCAACCACCGGTCCAGTGCCTAAGCAGCTTGAGAAGTATTTTACCTTGATTGCGCTGCTGGCTGTGTCTTTCATCTCCACCGAGCTTGAGATAGCGTCGTACTGTTCGCGGATCAGTTCCACGACGTTGCTGGAATCGTCCGAGAGTTTGCCAGCAAAAGAACCTTCCACTTGCTTGGTCAGTCGCTTGTAGACATTGATCTGTTCCTCGGTGACCGCCCATATGACATTTATCGCGTTCTGTTTCACCTTCAGGTTGATCTGCGAGATGCTCGGATAGTCTTGTAGAGACGAGTGGGTATACATGCCACTGGTATCCAAGTGACAGAGACCGTCATTCGGTTTGATAATACCACCCAGCTTGCCATCGCCCGCATAATGAAAACCAGCGTCTGTTGAAAATACCAACAGTCGGCGCGCCTTTTCGCGCCAACCGATCTGATTCCGGCAAACTATCGCCTGCATGATCGCGTCAAAGCCACCCTCTGGGGCATCAAGATTGCCAGATACTGATGCGTTACGTACTAATCCCTGTAAACAAGAATGTCTCACTAGGAAAATCGGTAGAGAATAAGATGTTTTATTAGTTTCAATAAGAATTAATGAAAGAGTCTTTCTAAATCTAGAGAATTAAATTGTAAAATTAAACTACATTGATAGAAACGGATTAAAGTAGATTAAATTAGATTTATTAAGTCAGTTAGATTTGTACGTATGATTAAAAATTTGTATGTTATGCTAAGGTACGAATATTTATGTACCGCAAATTTGCTTGTGTCCTGAGAAAGCCTCATGATGTTCTTGTACCCGTAAGGCGCCGCGCAACCGTCACATGGTTCGATAAGACTGAGAGATTAAAGATTTAAAAAATGAGTAATGGCACATTGGACAGCATGATATACTTTCTTTGATTTATCTCGAGACTTACGATTTCGGTACCGTATTGACATATGGCATCACGACTTTGTCGACAAAACTACCGAAACCCAAACGAAAATTGCTCGTAATCTTGCTCATACTCTCTACCAATAACTGGCCCAAGTCAGACAGTTTTTTTTTGTCGTCTTCCATGGATTTGCTCAGATCCATAAGATAGTAGAGATCGACAGGATAATCCTCTGCTTGAGAATAAGCGAAATGCATTCCGTAAGCTTCATCTAAAACAAATTTATGTATCAAGTTGATAAAATAAAATATTCACAATTTTAGTTTTATTTTTTATTTTCAAATAATAATATTAATAATAATTTACTTATTCTGAGCTTCAGATTGACTTCTTGCGGCCACATTTGCACAGCTTCTTGCCTTCTGCTCCCACTACCGCCCCAACTCTCTTTATGAGAATGCGAAGAAGATGAGCTAGAAGATGAAAAATTGGAATATGAACTTTCGCTGCTACCATATCCTCCTCCTCCTCCTCCGCCACCAGTGGCGTAACCACCCTTCGTCAAGTTTCGATGTCGCAGCCTAATGAAGACAATGTCTGGGTTCCATATGTACTCAGGAGGACACGTCGCAGATATTTTAGTATTGATGTTCGGCAGGAAACACCTCTTCTCCGAGAATTTCTATAAAAGCAAAGCCACTATATTAATAATTAGAACTATATTTAGATCATATTTAGAATCTATATTAATAAAATATCAAACTGCAAATTTACTCATCTTTCTGTCAGTGAAAGAACTACATAAAGAGAAGGTATAAGAATTTTTGATCAAATTAATATAGACTTACTGGTGCTGCGCACCAAGCACAATGTGGAGTCTGTATGCATTCATGACATGTCTGTTTACTGATACATGGATTCATGCCAGTCAATCTCTCTGGAGGAGGAGGAGGATAGTTTGCTTGCGCAAACGAGACCGATAGGCTCGTCGCTAACACCCCCAACACGAAGATCCATCTTGAGCTGCCGAACATTCTGCAAAATCGTAGATAAGCCACAATTAATCTTTTAATTTGAACATTTATGTAAACAAATAAGAAAAGGTTTAAAAAAATAAGAAAAGGTAAAAAATTTAATTCAAAATCGTAGGTATATAATATGTACTAGTATACATATAATTCATATAATATGTACACATATAATTCAATCAAATCAAATTTATTATAAGAGAGATCTGTAAAAAGTTTTCAGATTGACAGAGTAACATGACTCAGATTATATTAAGATAATCATCTCAAATTAGAAGAGACAGTCTCAAATTTTAACTCTTCGTTTTACTTTAAATTAATTCCGAAATTAAAAATAGTAATTATAAATTTTTCCTCTTTTGTGAAAACAATAAATATTACGTATAATTTTCAAATAAAAAGTCTGAAGAATTTTAAATTATTTAAAAGAATCCAAATATCATTCATAGAATACACTCAAGAGAATTAAAAAAAAAATAAAATGTAATACAAAATCGTAACTTGATGTAATTTTTGTTATGATTTGATGTAATGTTATACTTGTGTTAATTATTAGTAGTTTTTACAAACATAATATTGTTCACGAGGTTCATTAACAATTATAAAAACGTTTATCCATCAAAATTTAATTACGACACCACTGATTTTTGCTTAATGTTCCACTCTCCCGTATTAAGGAATTGGTCACCTTAGATTACATACGATTTTGCTTCCATTTCCAGGGAACCGTTTCGACGCGAAAACGGAAGAATCGCGATCGACCGGGAACTGCCTAGTCGTGCACGATGTGCACCCTCCGCTGCTTATTCATACGACGGGGATGATGCCGTCATCTTTATATTTGCCAAGCATCATCACTCCGATGTCTGCTCGCGCGTGCGACCGAAGCGGACGATAAGCGGCGGAATTCGTGTCGTAAGATGCAGTCAAGAGAGGCAAAGAGGAAGCGTGCTTACTTATTTCCGTGAGACGGAGTGTCTTTCCTCCTTCCTTTTTTATCTTCCTCCGTGTTGTTCTATAGCATCACAAGCGTAATGTTTGGTTTGATGTTTCCCTCGTCGTCACTCGGGATCACCATAAATGGCAATCCACCGAATGAACGCACCGACGCGCACGCAACACTCCGTAGGGAGTGTTCGCTTCTGCCGTTTCTCGCGTCGCGTCGCGCGTCGCGCAGATAGCGCTGCTACTGTCCGGTCCGTTGTGAGCGCGGCTATGTTCACGCGGCAACGTGGGTCGCGGATTGGTCTGCTATCCATCGCGCAATTAGCTGCATTCAGCTCGTTGCGAACGTGCCTCGAAGTTTTCTGAAGAATAAATAAAATATACAGAGTATTTTATTTTATTCTTTTATTATATTCGAATATTTCGAACATATGCAGAAAAATCTATAGATGGAGATGTACAATCGTAACGTATATTATACGTATGTCTATATTATACAACTTTACATATTTTCAAAATATTTAATTAATTGCCTAGTTAGGATTAAAATAAATCATTGTATTTAAATGAATTTTTAGTCAATATTAATTTAAATTATTGAAGTTCACTATAAAATCTTTTAAATTATATATAATTTAAATTATATATAATATAAATTATAATAATATAAATTATAAATAATAGTGTTGTTGTGTGTAATTATAATTTAAAATTCTTCATACAAATATAAAGGATTTTTATAAAAATTTTTTTATTTGTTTCGATTAACAAACTATAAATAATCTATACGAAAAATAACGATTTCATAAAAATCACTAATTTACAACAGTAGTTCATAACAAATATAAATAATTATAGAATTCTTTTAGAAATAAAAATCAACATTACACATATTATTCTTTTTAAAATAGCTTGATCGAGCTCAGAATTATTTAAATGATAATAACAATATATTAACGCACCAGATGTAATGAATTTTTCATTGTTTAATAACTTGATTGTTTCATAAGAATTAATAATTTACAGGATTTATGCTTACAGATACAATATTAAATTTTTTCGTATTTTTTAATTTAATTTAATTTGATTCCATTAGTAGCGTTATGTCGCACGGCATCGGAATGAAGTTAGCGTTACTTCCAAATTAGTGAGTCAGTAAACATACATAAGAATATAAAGATTATGCCTTTCGCGGATTTCCTTCATGTCCAGATCCATTCTTCGAATGCCAACGTTTCAGGCTGCTCTTCGTCCTGATGAACTGTAAGGTTCATGAAACGTTCATAAAAATGGGAAGCTATCCCCGTTTTTATTTCATTTTTATTCATTCATATTTATTCATTCCTATTACAATGGAAGATGCATCAACTTAGATAATTGCATGCTAATCGTAATCTGTTTTACATATTAAAATGTATCGATGAATGAATAAAATGAAATCATCTCGCATTTCAATAATCCTTTAGATAGAATTTTTTCAGAATTTTTTCAGAATTGTTTAATATATTTTCTTATGGTAATAAAAATGAGAAAATACAGTAATAAAAAGTTGATAAAAAATTTTGGAAAAATTCTTAAAGTTCTATGAAAAGAAAATAAATGATTTTTGTCTTTTGCAATTTTTCTGTAAAAAAATTGATAGTATTTCAGTAAAAAAATTATTGGAAATAAACCAATATTTAACGATTTTTAATAATTAATATCTTATTAACCAATGCAAAAATCGCAAAATAGTAGAGGATTTTTCGATTCAGTTTAGTTTCCGCCGAATTTAAGAACATCTTGTATAATATTATATTCATATTATAAATGTTTACATGTTTATGTTTATGTATATTTATACATACTTATATATATTCATGCATGAAAAATTTTTTAGTTGGTCGATCCATGCAATTTTTTGAAAAATCTGATTGTATCTAATTGTGACTAATTGAAATGCGAGATGATTTCATATAGACTCACCGATACATGTACGTTTTAAAAGAAGATTAACGTGCATACAATTGTCTAAGTTAATGCATCTTCCATCTTTTCGATTCAATTTAATCCATTCTACGCTATCCGAGAGTTTTGTAATTAATTAACAGACAATGTATTAAAAAGTTAAATTCTAATCACGCTCGTAATGCAAAGCAATAAACAAAACAAATTCAAAATCAATAGATTTAAACGAGTATATCAGATGATGATTAATTTATAATTTATAATTTATTCTATTATGTCACTTACGGAAAATATAAAGCACGCATGTACGTTTCGGATTTAGCTTTTCTCAGCAACTTCAAAAGATTTTTTACATTAATTAAATATAAATATAAAGAACCTTATCTTATACATACAAATAAAAGTAAACGCGGATATCACATAGTGCTCTGTATGATGTCAGTAAGAAGTCAAAATGTTGAAGTCCATATTATAAAATTTATATTGCAAATCAATTTTTCGGTCTGTGGCGAGAATTGGATAACGTGAAATTATAAAATCCTTTATGTATCACCAAAAATATATGGATGCATACAATGTCAGAAAACTAGAATGGAGATTATGAATAAGAAATGTTGAAAACACATTTTTAGAGCTAAGAATATAAATTGTGAGATCAATTATTAGACACTGTGTATATGTTTATGAATATTTATACATGTTTTACAGTGACGGATTAACGCATAGGAAGCAAACAAGGCACTTACCTAAAGCGGCAAATTTGAGGGGGCGACAAATTTTTCAAGACAGAAAGTTTTCACACAGTTGAAATAAATTTTTAATAAGGAATGGAAGTAATTCGTTACTTGTAACGAAGTTATAGTTACAAATTACTTTTTTTTTGTTAATTTTATTGGTAATTGCGTTACTCTTTTTTTCTTTGGTAATTGTATAATAGTAAGGAAATTACACTTTTTTAGAAACGGTAAACGAATTTTACAGTTACTTTTATCGTTATTTTGCACGATGAACACAAGCCAGTCATAGCGCTTGAGACTAGAAATTAAGCCCCTCTGTGAATGGTCGTCGATTTTAAAAAAGTAACGGAAAATGAATGTTACTTTCCCAAGTAACGGTAACTGTAACTTTTAAAAATTAGTAACTAGTAACGGTAACTTGTTACTTTTTCTACTTAGTAACGAGTAATTTGTTATTTTTAAAAAGTAACTTTCCGTTCCCTGATTTTTAATTTGTTAATCCATTTAATTACATCTCTTCTCAGAATTTTTTATATGTTAATTATGAAAATATCATAAGATTTCTAAGATTTTTTTGTAAGTATAATTTCTGATGAAATGTTATAAAATCTAAAATATTTTTTTAAAATTATGAGATGAAATTTCAGAATATTTTAGAATTCACTTAAAAAATTTTGAGAGAAGATGTAAACTTTTCGAATATTTCTGAATATTTCTGAAAAATCTTCCAATTCGTATAAAAATTATGAGAAAAATTTTCACCAGGATAAATATACAGTTACAAATGTATTATATTTATATTACTTATTAAAGATTATTGGATTATTATATTGGGTTTTTGTCAGCTGATGCGGGGGTACAAATCATTTTTTTATCCATTTTCTCTTTTATTTTTATAAATTAATAATCACCTGAGGGCGGCTAGATGTTAGTGCCTAAAGGCGGCAAAATTCGTCACTGCATGTTATGTATATAACATGTTATATACATCTATATATATATATATATATATATATATATATATATATATATATATATATATATATA
>Ga0157364_1002158_pt1 | contig 17943 bp, 4 predicted proteins | sample AttsexASBM2_FD_111476 | JGI IMG/M metagenome (GOLD analysis project Ga0157364, IMG submission 111476) | Fungus gardens microbial communities from leaf cutter ant in Ribeirão Preto, State of São Paulo, Brazil - Atta sexdens ASBM2 | ecosystem: Host-associated > Fungi > Mycelium > Unclassified ...
CCACTTCAGAAAACCTGTAGAGTTTTTCTTGAGAACTTTTCTTGATGAATTATCGGATTATTTTATTATGATTGTTTGCTGAGGAAGAAAGAATCGAAACGTTCAATACTTTGTATAAAAAAGACATTACGTCTTTTTTATCAAAAAAATTGAAGTCAAGTCATTTCACATTAATGTTGATTCTCTTATGCTGATTCTTAATCTTGAATCAGTTATTATTGTTATTTTAAGAAGTGAGAATCCTGTTAAAATATTTTATTGTTGCCAATAGACTTCTTTCAGGCAGACGTTATAATGAATAAATCGTTTTCCATTATTCCTTTATGTTATATATGTTATAACGCGAAATAATTATTAACGCCAATAATTATTTGAATTAAAATTTGGCGGTTTGATTAGATTTTTTTTAGTAAAATAATAGATGAATACATAATACTTAAATAATTTTTTTTTAGCACTAATTTAACAATTTCGAATATATAATAGAATAACTAAAAAATTGACATCGTAACGCGATTTGCTTGTATGCTTCATTTTTCTATTTTTTTAAAATGTATTTTTAATCACATAAAAAATTATTGTTTTATATTTGTCTTCTTTTTTAAACATTCTTTAAAATGTTTGATCTTTAGAAATAAATTTTTATATGCAGTTCTGGAAGTTCAAATTCTTCGTGTTTTCGTTTGTTATACAAATGAAATAAGCTAAAAAACGCATAACATTAATTCTTAATTAAAAAGATAATTGGTTTGAATGATTTTATAATTCAGATGATATTTATAATTCAGAGATGATTTTATAATTAGACCTAGGCTGCGTTCGGAAACCCGAATGTCCTCATGTATTGTTTTATCCTTGTTGTTCACCCAATGTTAAATAAGGATAAAATGATATACGGAGACACACGGGTGATGTTTTCGAAAGCAGCCTTATTATTATCAGTTTATAACAAATGGTATGTTGCAAGTATTGTTTTTAGCAACGTAAAGATAGAGATCTTTATACTTTTTTCTGCACCTATAAGGTGCATTTATGTCTATTCAGAATTTATGCAAATATTTTGGAGCAGAGTATGCATGATTGATTGGATATAGAATATCTTAAAACAATATGTATTATAATTAAGACATTTTAATGTTAATAAAGGAAATATTATTTAATAAAATATTATTAAATAATACAATATTTATGTATTAATGTGATTATGTATTATGTATTAATGTCATTTATTGGCAATCTCTTTATTGGCTTATTTGGATTTATCTTCATTATTTGGATTTTAAATTCTAGAGAAAATAATATAATATATGTATATAATAAATTGCATTGCAAGTTTTGATAATGTTAATGTTATATATGAATAGCGGCTGAGAAAATTATTCATTAAAAAATAGTTTTATAAATAGTTCAAAGTCTTGTTAATTAATATTCTTAATTTATATTTTACACATGACTTATTCGCGCACACATACGCACATTTTTATGACCTCTATTATATTAATGAGAATTTCTACAGAATTGGATTTTGAACTATTCTGTTTCAGAACTGGCACTGATGTAGAAAAGTCTGTTCGCATCTTTAGATGTATGATACATAAAATTAATCGTTTGTTTTAAATATTTTTAAGCTTCCATTCACATCACATTCATAACAATATAAAAAAAATAAATGTATTTTTCTGTTCGTCAAGATTGTAAAAAATGCAGAATATATTTTAATCATTTAAATAAATCTTAATGGAATCATTTTTTTACAGAATAGAACATAAATCGTGCACATCATTAAAATTGATCATTACTAAATTATATAAAACACTTTGAATAAATATGGAAACATGATCTTTTAGGCGATATCTTTATCGCCCATAATATATAAGTATAAAGTCTGTAACCGCTTATTAATTCTATTATAATAATTAACGTATTATGCAATTGATTCTAAACTTAATATCGAGTCATGAATGAAATCATAAATTCAAGATTAATTGCTATAACATTAAAGAGTTAAAATCTTTTTTACAATATGAATTTTTATGATCATGTTTTTGAGTTAATTATTTTACTTATTTCTAGTGCAATCATATCCGTAAATTCATTTAGACAATGTCCATATTTTATATAATTTCAAAGAACAAGATTTGTATTATTCATATATAAAACAAACTAATCTTTATTAAAAATGTAATAATATAATTTATTTAATGCTAGAAGAAATAAACAATTGAAAATTAACTGTGGAGATTTCAGAAGAATTATAAAAATTATTTAAATATACTATATAAATATACTATATAAATATACTATATAATACTATTTTTACTATATATACTATTTTTTTTTATAAAAAAACTCTTTCATAAATAAAAGTATTATATAAAAATTCAATTCTTTAAAACTAATTTTAATAAATGCAAAATATGCAAATATATTGTATTTCAAATTGTATCAAATTTTCTGCTTATTTAAATCTATATAAATTGAAAAATTAAATTGAAGTTCTTATAATTATTAACATCCAGTCAATTTTTTGCACAAAAATTTCTTAGATAAATATTAAAAATAAAAACACTATGCTAACATTTTCAAAGATGATCTATTTTCTTTATTTCTATTATTATCTATTTTCTTATTATTTGTTCCCAAAAATATTTTTTCGAGATTGAACACTGTAACATTATTTAAAAATTACGAAGAAAACAAAATTAGTTTTACAAAGAAAACAAAATTTGTTAACAAAATTAGTAAAATATAGATGTTCTTATTTATTCAAATTATCAGATTCTTAAGAAACATCCTAAAAACGTTTTTACAGTTTACAGGATGTCTCTTGGAATGTACTGCTCAACGCGAAATAATTAAATTGATGTTAAATCAATATCGATACGATGATTTGACGTCAATTAGACATCGATTCGACATCTAATTGACGGTTCTTGCTGAGTATGTGGAATAGACAATAGATATATTACTCGAATCATATAAATATTTATTTGATGTTAAAATCACAACAATTTGCATGATATTGCTGTAATTGTGCAATTTTTCCATAATTTCTGTTTATTAACGAGAAATACGAGAGTATTAGTTTTTTTTTTAATAATAAATACACTGTCATTAGGAAATATACGTATTGTTTAGCTGTGAACTACGAGCTTATTAAGAAGAAACACGAGGAGTATCGTTTTTTCTTATAACAAGTACACTATTATTATGGAATATGCGTATTTAGCTGTGAACTACGGAAAATTTGTTTAACACGATTAACACGATTATAGTCCATTTGTCATTAATTTGTCAACAATTATTCAATTATTATCATACTAATTAATGATATTAAAGATCACAGAAATAAATTGTTTGTATTATTTGTTGAAATTAAAATTGTAAGCTTAATATCAATAAAATTAGTCATTAATATCAATAAAATAAATAATAAAGCAAAAAATAAAATTGATAAATATCTCTCATTACTCACAACAATCAAATATATTTGATTGTTTTATATATATATATATATATATATATATATATATATATATATATATATATATATATATACGAGTATATATATATTAGGTGTAGAAAAAGAAATCCATTATTTTTGCATGAAATTGAATGGAAAAATAATGGATTTCTTTTTATTATACTAATATATATATTGGGTTGTCCGGAAAGTTCGTGTCGATTTTGAAAGAAAATTGAAAAGCAGAAGATTTAAATTTTAGTGTACATTTATTAAATTTAAATCTTTTGCGGCACGAATTTTCCGGACAATCCAATACATATATATATATATGTATATGTATACAAAATAAACTAATATATGATATAGAACTAATATATGATTTATAATAACGATGACAGCTAGTTTTTCATAAAATGAGTTTGAAAAATAAAAAAATATTAAATAATACATTTTTAAATATCTTATTTTAGTATTGAATTATTATTTAAATTAAATTTCAATTTTTTCAGAAGCTCTGAAAAAACTTATTGCGTAAAACTAATTTGATAAAATCCGAATAATTTATAAGTTTATATAATATAATAGATAATGACTGCTTCTAAAGATAAATGATTAATTGAAAGAAATCTTGGTGAAAATGTCTATACATTCGCTAGGAATCTGTCCAAATTTATTATATATGGTAATTCCCATGTAAATTCGGATAGGTTTCCATGTGTACATATGGACATTTGCAGCAGGGAATATAAACAACCTTTAAAATGTTCTCACAATCTGTTTTATATCATAGATGATTTATCAGTTCGAAGCAAAAATAAGTAATGATAAATTTACAAACCTAGTCAAGCAAGTGTTTGCATTAATAATATTTTTTAATAAAATGTATACGTTATGACCACTGTCAATAAGTCAGAAGCAACTCGCGGTACATTATTAATATTCTATGATGAAATTACATTTTGGCCGTATCAGCAATGAGAGTGACGGATTCGTCTTGTCTGCCATCATGATCTTTTGTAATCCTTTTCTCACATACCAGACTTCTTCATGGCATCATTGTCTGACTATCTACAACGTTCCTCATCTCCATTGTGATTATATCTGAAAGACAAATTTGTAAATTTGGAATATATTACTGATATATTTTTATATTTTTATATCCAAACAATACAGAAATAAACAAAATGTATAAAGATAATAAAAAGTTTTAATTTTTTATTTCGTTCAGAGACACAAATTTTTTATTTCGTGTTCATACAGTTTGATTGTATCTTATTAAATTTTTTAATAGTTGCTTAAATATATCGTTGCTTTAAATATATCGTTTACAATTTAATAATAATAAAATATTTTAATTTTTGTCAAGTTGCTGACAATTACCGTTATTCCGTATTTAAAATAATTTCTTAAGATGCTAATATTGCTCTGAGATTTGCTCAACAATCACTAACATAATATTTTAAGACTGTACTTAGGATAATTTAATATAAGAATCTTTTAATATAATTTTTAATATAAGAATCAACTAAATAAATATTTCATGTAATGCTTTTATTGTACTGAATTTAGTGTACTGAATTCAATCTGCGCTTTGTATACTTTGGGCATAAATCCCGCCCGCTAAAAATGCTGTATATCCCAAACAGAAATATATAAGACAACAAATTAAATAAAGAATATGAAAGCAAAACATTTGCATTTTACTATACAACATTTTTGTATATTATTCCTCTTTACATTTTATTATTTCTCTCTATATATGTATGACGAAATAATCATCAAGTCTTTTACACGGCCTACAATAATCATTTTATGTAAATTATAATTTATGATGGCGCTACTTATTACAGTGACAAATCGATTCAACTCTATTCTATTTTTTCTGCTCTACTACGTAAATCCCAGTGCGGTTATCTGCCGGAGTTACTCTATAGTTTGTTCAAAGTGTATTAACATATTTGTAAAAATTACTCCAATACGACTCTCAAAACTTCGGCGCCACAAAAAAACATAAGCAGTATAAGCTTTGATATTAAAGATTTTGCGTTTCGCGGATTTTCTCCGTGTCCTAGATCTATTCTTGGAATATTAACATTTCATGAACCTTGCAGTCCACTTCATCAGGACAAGGCGTAGCCGAATAGTATCATGGAAACAGGTTTTTGAGGATCAGGACGGGATCTTGAAACTTTCTGAATTCCCGAGAATGTTTGAGATTCCCGAGAGTATTTAAATTTTTCGAGAATGTTTGGGTTTCCCGAGATTTCTGAAAATGTTGGAGTTCAAAAATGTGTCTTGTGGAGGTTGAACATGATTATAGTTTTAAATTTTCGATTTCTATTGTTAAGTTTCACTTCACAAAATTTTCTGTTTTATTTAACTTGTAAATTTATAATTTATGACATGAAATGTTACAAAGTTTATGAATAACTAGTAAAATTATAAAGATAGTAGAATTATAAAGATTTTAAGACACGTCTGAGTCACATAAACATTACAAGGATACTACGTATGGAATGCTTTTTAAACAATAAACTGATTTATTTGTAACTGTAATGGAAGAACTACTCCAAATTCTAAGAATTCATACAACGAAGAAATCTTCGTCTCACAATTGAACATGAAAACAAAGAAAGCTATTTTTACTGTTTTTACTGTTATTATTAATCTTTTATTACATAAGAGAGTTTATTGTTCAAATTTAAAATTAATATGGTGGTCTGTAATTACAGATGGAGAACCTGTTTTTTTTATTAATATCGGAATTATGCTTGTATAGAATCTGGTAGTCTTTTTAACTTCGTTTCGTTTATATTAATATAGCTAGCACAATTTTCGCAGGAGATTATATAAACTATGTCATGATGCGATAACAAATCTAGCTAGTCATTTCCTTTTATATATTTTTAATTTTTTAATATATTTGGGATAGAATAAGAGCTATTTTATTATTAGGAAACTATAGGTAAAAGGCTTTCAGATATATATTTGATGTACGATATTGTTGAAAAATTTTTCTTTTACATAGGCATAAATATTATACATATTTTATTGCAATTATGATATTTTAATCTTTCTTGTATTGCAGAGAAAATTAAAGGAAGTGGATATTTATTTAAAAACATGTGGATAGCATTGATCAAATTCTTTTGAGGTGAGTTAAACCATAGAAATACATAACTTGTCTAATATCATCTTTTAACAACTTTTTTTGACTATGCATATTCATTCATCGTTTATTTGGTGTGCAATATTAGTTTACGTAATAAATATATTTTTATTTTCATTCCGACGGCGCAATATTCCAAGATAAGAACTGACCTACCTTTCGTATGCTCGTGATGCGTATGCAAGTTGTACATAGACATACGGGACTTATAATTTTAACGCCAATTCCGAATGGCAGTTTTGAGAGGTTTCTTTAGCAATTGATATTCTTGATAGTTTGTCAGACCTCGAAGAGGAGCACAAACACGTGAAAATTTCTTGAATCTGCCGGAAATCGAACTCGAGTTTCCTAGCATAATAAACTCGCACTGTCTACCATGCTACTTATGCTTATGTTATATGTATTGTTATATGTATTTGGTGCTGTCTACAGCACCAAAAATTATGCCCTTCTTGTGACAAAGCGGATAGTTTGAATAAAAACTAAGGAATCTATCGGAACAAGTTGTTTTCTGATATCTATCGAATATTCTTTGTGATCAATTCTTCAGTGATCAAAGAAGAAGAATCATTGTGTCAAGAAATAATCAAGTTAATAATCTCCCTTAATTAGTACTAATTCAGTATCGATTTCCATTGTAATCTTGCATGTAAAGAATTAAAAGTTTTTTGTATGTCATTCATAGTTTTTTATATATCATTCAGATATTCAGCTAAACTAATATCATCCACACATCAAAGATAAAACAGTAATTGTGTAGATAATTTTTCGATTGCTAATTCCTCCAAATTTTATACAAAACTACATTAGCAATAATTGAGGATATAGGTAAACCCATAGCGGTGCTAAAAATTTGTTTACAATATTTTTCAACAAGTTAATCATTTATTCACACATGTTAATTAATAGAATTAATTAATAGAAATTTCATCTTCATTGTTTATATATACTAAAAAAAGATTTTTAATAAGTTAAAAATTTATATATACTAAAAAAGGATTTGACCAAAATGTTCACGTTTTACATTAGTATTATATTTTAATAAATATAAAAAATTATTATTTTTCTTATTTTGTTCGATCATTAATCTTTATATTACATAATTTGCTTTGCATAAAACAAGCGAACTATAATATACTTATTTAATATTTGTTATTAAATGTAAAGAATGTACAATAGAATTCAAAACCAAACAAACAGTAATCAAAAATTTGTCTAGTGGTATGTTAATTTTCTTAGAGATCTCTACGTTTCATCTCTTAATGATGCTAAGATTCTATGGGAACATTTGTAAAAATAAAATTGACGTCTAAAGAAGCAAAACTATAGTCAAGCTTAAAACATATTCAATTAAAATAAAACTAAATAATATAATAGTAAGGCTATGAACAGGATGTTCAAAACAACAATAAACAAAACAATTTAAATGTTTTAATATCGATCGGAATATTTTCAATGTAAATTGCAGATTTTTAATTACATAAAAGTGTTTATTAATGTTAATTAAAAGTGTTTATTAAATTAAGTGTTTATTAAGTTATATTAACAAATTAATCGCTTTTTAGAAAATACGATGATATTTTTTGTGTAATTGGCATCTCGTTATGTGGAGGTGATATAGAGTCTTTGTAATAAACCACGCCCTAACGATTATTGTTAATTTTGATAAAACGATATTTTTATAGACGAATTTGTTAGTACAATATTATTTAAAATGATTAGAAATTAATTAAATATAATTATATATGGCAGAAACAATAAAACAAAATACAATAAAGTTGTATCTTAGTAAAAATAAGTACAATGAGAATAAAATTTTTTGCAAATAAATTAATGAAGCACTGTTATAATCAGAAGTTAATTATCAGAAAAGAATGATGTTGTAAATAAAATGGGATTAAAGTGCAAAGAAATAAGAGCAAATTTTCTTTAAAAAGTATAAATAAATAAAAAGTTATTTTTTTTTATCGCTCATTAGACATAAAAAGGATAGCAATAACAACTAATAGTTTTCTTTAAATATATCAAATCTATTATCATATCTATCATCTTTAAGCACTACGAATATTGCACCCATCGCATAATCATTGAACTTTTTCTAAACTAATTCTCTAATATTCAAAATTTTATAGAAAATAATATTAGCATTTAGAGAGATAAAAAAATCTTAACTTAAAAAGAGAAATTAACAAAATTAAAGTTTAAAAGTAACTAAATTATATTAAAAATTAATTAATTTAAAATAAACTAAATTAAATTATTAAAAATAAATTCAAAGTCATAAATTTCTTAATTTTTTATTTAATTTTGAATGTATACTCAATCTTGTATATGAATATTAATACAGAATATTTTATTAATAAACATATAATAAACAGATAATAAAAAGTAATAATAAAATTTGAAATCAAAGTTATCGAATTATACTATAATGTTCTAATAAGTATGACTTTATTGTTTTTCATATTTAAATCAAGATGCTTTTTAGCAGATATTCAGCAGATTTAGAAATTTTATAAGAAAATTGTTACTTGATCATCATCGCCTAGTTATAAATGTTTTATTTGAGTCATATATCAAGTGAATTATTATACATATACAAAAATAATTATAATGTATAAGAAAACAATAATTTAGAATAAATAAAATCATAATTTGGTTTCAGTTTTTATGATTTAATTTTATTATGATTTAATTTTAATGGAAAAGTTGAACTACTTATCTAAAATATACCCACATAAAAAAATGTTACAGTCGTATTACAATCATACTGTAGTTCTTATAATCAAAACGTGTATTAATGGGCGACTTTTGGTCATCATAGCAACTGTAGCCAGTTTTTCTACGCATATATATTTTAAATAAATAATTAAACTTTAAAATAAAGGCTAAGATAGCTGTTAAAGCATCGTATGATTTATATGTAAATTTATATAATAAATTTATATAATAAATTTATATACATTTATATAATAAATTTATATAATAAATAAATCATATAATAAAATATATTAACGTAATATATTAACGTAAAATATATTAACGTAAATTTTATTGTTCTGTCCTTTAATTGTTTAAGTACTTAACAGCCCATTTGCATTTAATAAATTGATATTCATTAATCTTTATTTTGTTAAATTAATTTTACATTCTTGAATTTCTATATAAAATTCTAATTTTATGCACAAACTTTTTTAATGACTTATTGCAGAATATAATTTTTAGAATACTATAGTATCTTTATTTTTTCTTAGATCTTATTTAAAAAAAAAATGAAAATATTAGTATATATTACATTTAATAATAATAATAATAATAATAACTTTATTTATATGAAATAAAACTTAAACATAAAATAATATAAATACATAAGAGAAGTAAAGAAAATCTTGTTTTCTACAACAGGTGAAGCAACAGTAAATGCTATACTTTTTTTTTGAAACATAAATCTAAATTACATAAAAAAATAACAGCATATATCAAAAAAAGATCTGTATGTATAGATATTAATTATCGAATTAAAGAAGATATTACTTGTAAGTACGAAGAAAGAGAGAAAAGAGAGAGAAAAGCTGATTTTATTCAATTTCATTAAATCTTATTACTTACGAGTCGCTATCCTAATGTAAGTTAGTATTCTAACAGTTCGTAGATGTACATTATACACAATTGAGAATCTTTTGCCACAAATGAAAGAAAAGTAATTTTTGATGGCAACGTTCTCATCGACGTTTGACCGTTCACTGAGAGTAATTGCAACTCTCGATCCTTGTTCTTATAGCCGTTCTATAAAATCTTCGGATGATAACACCACTCAGGCCGCTAGATAAAGACCAAGATTGACTCGTGACGAGTGACCTATTATTTATTATGGATCTGTGGGAGGAATTGCTATCCTGGTTGTTCGTCGAAGATCGTACTGGATACGAAAAATGTGTAACGGAAAAGTTCTGCTACATTGCTTCCACAGCATAGTCTTTTTCAATGCAAACTGTCTATGATTTTCCAATGTATTCGTCAAAATTATTTATTTTATTCTGATAACATTAGTCACTATCTCTAAACTTTTGTACAAAATGTAAAAATTAATAGATAATAAAAAATTTTGCATACATTTTTCTATTTTATTTGTTGGGAAAATCTGTAAATATATTTAAATTTAAAGTATAACATTTTTTATGAATAAATTTAGAGATTATTTGTTTTTTTATTAGACATTAATATTTTATAATTGATATTATTCATTGATAAACAAATATAATATAAATTAATAATCTGTATTTAATATAATATCCATATACTAATTTATTTGTTATAAATGAAGTTATTGATAGTAAAACGGGGGGGAGGGAACTTTATATCAAATTATATCTAGGGAATGGAAGTAAGTTGTTACTTGTAATGAAGTTACCCAGCAAATGAGAATGGATTAAAGTGGATTGAAATTTTTTTTATCCGAATGCGTATTTTAAATAGCAAATATTTATATATAAATATTTATTTTGGATTTAATTGGATTCAATTGGATTCAATTAGATTCAATTGGATGCAATTGGATTGAAAAACTACATTTCTTATTCAAAATTTTGAATTGAATAATATTCACAATGTGTGTGTTTTGCACAGAAAAAGCTAATATTATTTTTAGATTCAAAGGCATAGAGATATGCTCCACGCAATTCCTATAAATGAATAAAAATACATTCAGGATTGAAAAGCATTCAATTTAACATTCGTGAATCGATATTTCTGAAAATCTGAATCCATTTCAATTCATTTTAATCTATTCTCGTTTGCTGAGTATAGTTACAAGTTATTTTTTGGTAACTGTTCTGGTAACTTTTTTTCTTTGGTAATTGTAACAGTAACGAAATTATATTTTTTTGGTAACAAATTTTACGATAACGAAAGTTACTTTTATCATTATTTTATACACGATTGGACACAATATGATTAGACAGAAGCTACTCGTAACGCTTAAGACCCCTAGGCCCCCTAGACCCCGTCCGCTGTGATTAGTAATCATCGATTTTAAAAAAGTAACAGAAAAGTAACGAAAGTTACTTTCTCAAGTAACGCTAACTGTAACGAATTACTTTTCAAAATCGGTAACTAGTAACGATAACTTTTACTTTTTCTACACGGTAAGAAGTAACTGTTACTTTTAAAAAGTAATAGTTCCCATTCCCTGATTACATCATGAAAAATATGTATAAGATTCTTTAACAAATATTATGCAAATTAATTAAGTAATCGGTAATTAATGATAATGAGTATCGTGACGTTTTGAAATTTATGAGAATGTTCTGCAATTCTTCCTAGTAGTGTTTAACCTTTCTATCAGATGAGAATATAGGTCATGCGTCTGATTATCGCGTGTATATTTTCATCAAGTTTAAATGTCAAATAAGCGATATATGTAGAACATATTAACTGGCAGATTTAATTCATTTTGGTCTTAGTCATTTTGATAAAAAATTTTTTTTTTTACATTTATATATCGTAATTGATTGAAAATTAACAAAGATATCTTAATAACACTAGCCTGTGAGTTTGCACTTTAAGCTTGAATAAACATTTCCTGCAATTTTCTAAATGCTGAATATGATGTATTGGGAATGGTTATCTTGAGTATATTATAATATAGATTATAATATAATATACTTAATCAAAAAATTCTGATTTGTTTTTTGACCAGATTATCAATCAAATATAATCAGAATTTTTTTTCTATTGCGATCTATTGATGTCAAATTGTTTTATCAGTTACATTTTTGAAAAAAATCAAAGAGAGACTAAGAACGATTTTGAAGATTTTCATGACATTGCATGACACTAGCAGTAAATTTTTTTCTAAATTTCGTCAATGCCTTGCGAATGTATTTTTTAGTTTTCAAAAGTATTTTGTTTTATTTTAGTATGATTTTTTAGCAATTTGAAAATGGTCATATTGTATTTTATCAATTTCATTTCGCTCAAAAACATTTATTTTCCACATAATGCAATGTTAAGTTTGAATAATATGCATTTTGCATATTGTATTATATGAAAAAATTTGTATTATATGAAAAAAGAATTATTTTTAAATTGCTATATCATAAAAATGGAACATCATTTCAAAACGAAAAAAATGCAGTTTAAAGCTAAAAATTGATATTTTCGTCGTTATGAAATGTCATTAATGAAATTTAGAAGAAAAATTGTTGTCACTGCAGACAAAGTTCTGAAAATTATTGTTTATGTTTCTTTAATATAATTTTTTTAAAACTATAATAATTAATTAATTTGTATATTGCTAAAAAAAATTTTATATATATTTTACATAATGTAAAAATTTTTAAAATGGATTCGTGTTTATCAGGCAAAAAATACATTAAAAAGTGTGAAAAACAATTTCATTGTAGACTAGTAATTGAAAATATAATAATTAACCAATGATTCTGTTATATTTTTTCTTCTATTCTTTTCTCTTTCTCTTTTCTTTTTACATTTATTATTTTTGTTACATAAATTTATATAAAAAATAAGTTACTAAAATATTAATATTTTTTAATTTTATGTTTATTTATTGAATTTATTAATAAAAATTTTATATTTTTTAAATTTAAATATGATAAATAGAATTAAAAATGCATATATATAGTTCTATGAACTTTATCTTGCGGAAATAATTAATTTAGTTCTAGTTATGGTTTAAAATATATTTTGAAAAAACGTTTCGTTGCATTTAATTATAGACATTTGTTATATTGAAAGTATTTTTTAATTAAAGCCACTTATAATTCTTCATGAAAAAAATGCAAATTTAATGTTTACTACTGTAAATTTATCTTGTAGATTTATTTACATTTATACTGTAGATTTATTTACATAATTAAGAATAATCTAATCAATTTGTATATTCTAAACTTAATTTTAAAATTAGAAATAAATATAGAAGTATGTGTAAAACCAACATAAAAAGGTTGCAATTAAAATATTGTGTAATTGTCATATAAAATCAGTCGATAAATTTGTCGGCAAAGATATTACTCAATTATAATGACTTTACAATATGGCAATTTCTTCATACATATATGAAATATCAAACACAGGATATAGTCTCGTAACGTGTTCATCCTGTGTTTACGAGAAATGTGAAAGATTCTTGTAATCAAGTTTAACAACAAGAATATATTTCGTAAAAATACTTATACCCTGGTTTCATAATAAACATTTTGTCATATCTTTAATTCATTCATACCCAATACATTTCTCTAGAACTGACTAATTAAATAAGATTTTTAAAATATATAATCAAGAAACAAGTAAGTTTTCTTAATTTTACTTTTAATTATAAGAATATGTTGTGCAATAAATAAAATAAATAATAATTTCATTTTTAGAACTAAAATAATTAAGAAATTTTATAAATATCTTAAGGTATTTATAAAAAATATTTTATTCTGTAAATATTTTACAATTTAAATCATTGATATATGTATTAAAATGATATATGTATTAAAAAATACTTACATTTACATATGTACATTATAAACATTTATAACTCACATGTACGTACATTATAACTCACAAATTGTTTTCTTTAGTAATTATAAAATTTTTTTTTTAATGCAATAAAAACTTTTTTTTTTATTTTACATAATAGACGCTCTTTATTTACAGATTTGCTATTTGCAGTTGACATTTTTGTAATAATATTTCTTTAATTCGCGAATTATCTTAATATTTACGAATATAAATTATCGTGCATATGCATGCAATTGCATTTTAATTATTATTAGTGCCTTTTTTTTCGAAAAAGAAAAATTTTTTTGAAAACTACATATATTTTACGAAATGAATAATTTAAATAACAATATTTATGTAAATTAATTAAGACATTTTATCAATTCTATATATAATATTTTAATGTAATTTTTAATTAAAATAAAAAAAGAAAGGAAATCTTTGAAAAACTTTAAATAATATATATTATATACATATATAAATTAAATATTTAATTTCAATATGTATAATACTTAAATAAATATGTAATATACTTAAATAAAGTTTTATTATAATTAAAGCTTTGTTGAACCTTCGACAACTCATTTTTCTTATGAATTTTATTGCATTCTGAATTAGCATAATCAATTGTTACATACTTCTATTATCGTATTATTTTAATGTAATTTGTTAAAATTTCAGATATTTTTATGCTTATCTATAATTTTCTAAAACTTTTAGAATAAATCTCATTCTAAAGATCAAAAGCTCACTTTTAAAGATTTAAGCAAGTCTTTCTTAAGGTATTGATTCAATTCTTTAAGGTGATTCTGATCCAAAGAATTTAGCCTAATGATTTAAATTATTATTTAAGTATATGTTATTATCTGAGTACGTACACAAATAATTGATCGTACACGTGCTAAATATTAAATATTACAAAAATAACAATGTATTTATATAACATTCAAAGTGCAGCTTTATTCATTCATTCATTTATAAAGCTTGTTTTTTTAGTTGAATTTTTGCAGTTTATTTTTTTCTTTTTTTTTTTTCAAAAGGAAAGAAGAAGAAGAAAGATGAATTGATGCAAAAGTTTAGCCAAAAAGGACAGGCCTATAGTTATAATCATGGTGGAATGATTCCGTCGTAATAGTCATTTTTGTCGATCGAATTATTCTGTTGATAATTTCATTTGACTTAATCCAACTTGAAATTAATTAACTTAAAATTTAAATTTAATCGTGTTTGTCTAGTCCATTTTTCAACAAATATTAATTAAACTCAATATTTTAATTAAATTCAATATTTCAGAAATTTATATACCTACTGGATATTAGAAAATGTAAACATTATAAACTGTTGATTAAATGCAGTCTCATATGTTGCTTATGTCGCTCATTAAATCAGGTTAGTTCTCTTTTTTTGATTAATTAAGGTTTTATTAAATCAAAGTGGTAGAGAGTTATATAACTTTACGTTTACTTAATTATATTTTCTGAAAATTTATTAAGAATTATATAAAACAAAAATATGGAGCTTAAGAAGGAAGCATCATTCGATATGAATAAAGAGAAAGCAAAATTATTCAAGACAAAAATAAAGCAGCTTGCTGAATATAATGAGATAGTTTCGGCCGAGACTATCAATGCGATCGGAGATGTTACGAAAGATATTACGAAAGATATGACCAAGGATGCACCGAGCAGCGACGAGTTCGATGAGGATCTAGAAGAAGAATATCGGAACTTGAATAACATGCTCGATTTACCGAACGATACTTACTCTCTTACTAAAATTACAGCGGAGTTACCATTGTGTGTCAAGTATGGTGTTCGTTCCGGCCTCATTCACTCAAACATGCCATATTTCTCACCGTTATCTAGAGGGTATCAGGTAATCACAATTAGTTGATGATGCAAACTTTATTTTAAGAATGTTTCTTAACATTTTTTCACAGGAGAATTGTTTGCTTTCATCCATTTTCCAAGGAATTAGCGAATTGTTTGTGTTGCATTTTATATATTCTTTTTGATATAATTAATTTGAAAATTAATTTAAAAAATTCCAATATTAAAACAATTATTTTTTAAATATAAATATTATTAAATATTGCTTTGCAGTTTCTCATTTCGCAGCTCTAATAACAGGGTGGCGCCATAGCGATTGCAGCTTTTGCCACGACCGGAATTCACAAATCTCGCTGTTGGAACGAAGCGATGATCGATCAAATCGTCGAGGACGGCGACACTTTTTATTGCGAGTCCTACAAAGACGTGAACACAGACGATCGCCGGACAATGACCATCCTCGACTTGAAAAGGATTCTTCTTCTTCAGAAAAAATTTAATGTGGAAGTTAAGATTGAGGATCCGGCATACGCTGGGAAGTTTCGTTCGCGCAATCCGATAGAGCTTCATCTGGCAAAAGCATTAGAACTATTTTTTGAGCGACACAATGCCGGGATCCTGACATCACCGGTGCTCAATATAGCGATCTGGAAGAATTCGAAGTATTATTATATATTTGATGGTCAGGCGCGACGAGAAAGCGGCGATCCAGCAGCAGATAGAGTTAGTGGATCAGCCAAACTGTTTCTCGTGAAAAACTTGATAGGATTACTGTTTATCATTCTTGAAAAGAGTAACGTTCGAAATGAACCCTTTGTAATTTATCCTATATTCATCAGCAATGTCGAAATGATTTTACCAGAAGATGTCGAGGAGGCGAAGATACTTGAGAAGCCGCGAAGAAGACCGAGCGGTTATAAAATTTGTGAAAAATATCGAGCTATCGTACAGGGATCTTGTCATCTAATGCATCCCGTTATTCCGGAAGCTCTGCGAGGTAAAGGACATCTGATTATAGCTATGGCAGCCTTGATATATTCTCGATTGATCAATGCCAATAAATGGACGACCGCTTTAATCGATCTGATTTTTAATCAGGCCAATATTTATCTAATCGATCTAATCAGAGTTCTGGAGAAGAAACTCGACAACGAATTCGAGCTTCGTTTAGACGATTTAATGAGCGATATTATTCTCGGAGTATATTCCGCCAAGGTAAAGGTAGATGCGAATGTAATATCGAGTCAAACGCAGAAGAGTTCTATTGAAATTGGTATAAAAGAGTTCTTTAAGATGCAAGAACTTGGAATATTCGAGATCAAGAAAATCTTTTACGCGATCTGGAAGGATGGTGACTCATATTATTTCTTCAATCCATTTGCTTGTGACGATGAGGGTTTCAGGATAGATTACAGTGATAGAGAACGCATGACACATGATACTACGAGAGATGTTGCTTGCGTTACCATGAATAGCACCGTAAATGACATGGTGGAGATAGTGCTGGAGAATATTGGCAATGAGGAAAGCGATCCTTTCCTAATACATGGAGTCAAGGTGCTTTATGTCAAGACTGGAGTGACGCCAAGTGGGCAGTTTGAAAAAGTGATTTATCGAGAGAGTGGTACAAACCGTAGACCACGGGCGCCGCTGCCTCTGGTATCAATGGATATGACAAAAGTTGATTTGATCGATGCGACACCACGCTTACGACCAGAGTCACATAAATTTGCAGATGTGTCTATTCAATATCCGGAGCTTATGCAGGATATAGATCAATACATGATGACGGTTGATGAACCAGTAACTTTTATAATTGCCCAAGAAAAAGTTAAGAAAATAAAGAAAATAAAAGAGAAAAAAGAAGAGAAAGAGAAAGAAGAAGAAGAGGAGGAGGAGGAGGAGGAGGAAGAGGAGGAGGAGGAGAAGGAAGAAAAGGAGGAAGAAGAAGAAGAAGAAGAAGAAGAAGA
>Ga0157364_1002159_pt1 | contig 17942 bp, 7 predicted proteins | sample AttsexASBM2_FD_111476 | JGI IMG/M metagenome (GOLD analysis project Ga0157364, IMG submission 111476) | Fungus gardens microbial communities from leaf cutter ant in Ribeirão Preto, State of São Paulo, Brazil - Atta sexdens ASBM2 | ecosystem: Host-associated > Fungi > Mycelium > Unclassified ...
AATACTCTTTTATTAGATGGCTTAAAAGTCGAAATATTTCACAAAATACACAATAATCCAAAGTATCGAGAGTTTTGAGAACAAAGTTTCTCCATATTTTATTGTTCTTGAAACACTTTCTTGAAACTTTTAGATAATCTTTTGTCGCAAGAAATAAATAAAATTATTCAGCTATTCAAATTTCTTCTTTACTCTTTCTTCTATTTTTGTTTAGATAAGCATTTTCATTATGCGATAATATTACCGTATTTATCTACTTGCACGAAATTTTGCGTTAAATAATCTTGTATAAAATCACTGAGTTGTGGCTAAAATAAACAATATTTGACAAGCTAGTAAATATTATGTGAATCAACAAAACAAAAGTGACAAAAATGTAACTACATTACTTTCGTGTATTAGCTTGTATTATTATTAGACACGTGTCTACACGTTTGCACTTATTTCTTCGGTTCAAGGATCGTGATCAGATAGTTAGAACACGTGTCTGTCACAATTACACAAATATGTTTACATATAATGTCTCTGATATAAATTAATTTATATCTGATAATAATTATAATAAAAATATTGAGATTTGACAAATTGCATGTCTTATAGTTTAAACTTTTATTTTAATTTAATAAATTTTTATAACCAAAATAAAACCTTCAAATTTATTACTTAAAATACGAAGCGCCACTACGGTCTGATGAATGTTAAGATGTTAACTATTATATGAACTATTATATATTTATATTTATTTTAAATGAATTAATTTCAGAAATTATAATTGGTTGTTGGACTTTGTCGCAATCAATCTGAAATATTAATAAATCCCATTCAAATTTCCCAAATTTAATCTTAAAAAACTGTAATAAACTGTAATAAACTTACTCTTCAAATTTATACTTTCATAATATTTAACACGGATTTTACAATATAATATATAATGTGGTGGATTTTTGTTTTAGAAATATAAATTATATTTAACAAAATCGTACATATAATATATTTACTTGTTTGTGTATAATTTAAATTAAACTTTTAAATTTTGTTGTATCTAAAAGTATTATTAATTTTAAATATTAATATTCATGTACGTAATTGTTATTAATACAAACTCTGCTTCTATAAACTAGAACAAAAGGGAAATTCTGCAGTATTATTAACGTTTATGTAAACATGCTAATATTGGTATATAATTATTGTACTACCGTACAAGTATTTAATATCTCATATACAAATACAAATACAAATACAATACGTTATATAGCTATCTACATTACATTATTGTCTAATTACAAGCGTTCGAAATTTCCGAGCTACAAAGCGTAAAATGCAAATGCATTTGGCACGTGCGCTCGCATCGGTGCAATATAAAATTTAAAATTATATATGTAGCGTCGCGCATAAACGCCGAGTATAAAGCGATAAACATCGTCTAATCACCAATTATAAACCAGACTGATGAAGTTCACCAACCACCGACTCCGTCTGCGTCTTCTTGGAATACATTTAAATGCGCCCGAAACGCATGTATGCGTTTTGAGAGGAATTATGCATATCTATATTGTGTAAAAGACAATAGAAAGGGAAGGACAGGAGAAATGCAATCTAGAAGTCTTTCATGCAATTCTGGCAGTGAAAAATGTGTTAGACAGTGAGAGAAAAGTGTTTGTGACTATAATTGCATAGTAAAATAATTATGGTTAGAAACTCCATTTTCATGATTATTCTCGCAGATTTGAAAAAATTCTACTATAAATTATGATAATTTTAAATATTAATAGAATATTAATATTCAAGTGGTAAATAACATCAACGTTTTTATTTAGTAAATGCAATTGCAATTATAATCAATATAATTTCCTTAAAATAAATTTATTTATTATTTATCTGATAATAATACATAGAATAACGTTTCCATAGTTTGCAAATATTTATCAGAAAACAGGTTAAAGAGAAGATAGATTAAAAATAGATTGTCACTTTTAAACTCTAATCTAAACTCTAATCTGTTAATCTATTGACAAAATTTAATCCTGATTAACGAAAACTATGTCATTCAGTTCTTGGAACAGCTTGAAATGATACGAATAGAATTTTCAATAGTGAAGAATACGAAGTTATACCGCTTCACACAACTAACGCCACATTCACGTGCAATTTGATGCGACTTGAAAATGAGGCTTTTGAACCACAGTGGCAAGAATATATGTTTCATTTCCTTTGTTGGCTCGCTTTCGACGATCTCTTTTGCAAACAGCTGAACTTCTGGTTTCTCTCAATTTATTACATTTCGGAATATTTAACACTGCAAGAACGGGATGAGGATATATTCGGCAGATAAAGCCTTTAGCTCTCGTTGAATTTCAGTTGGTACTTTCTATAAAGAATTTTTAGATATACATTTTAAAAAGTATGTTTAAAAAAATATTTTTAATAAGGATATCATTAAAACGAAAACGCTATAAATGCACGAAAACTGAAATTAAAAAAATTATTAATTTTATCGTTAATCATCATATCTATATATATTATCATATAAACTTATAATAAAAAATTTATACATTCTCATAAATTTATAACTTAAAGACTCTTATAAATTTATATAATAAAAATCGATTTATAATATTAAAAAATTTGCTTTGAAAAATGGAATAACTTATTCTCATGTACTTTTTATTTCCAAATCTTCACATGTGAGTTTTTGATACCTTGAGAGATTAATCAGCTCACTAGAAATTCCGATTAGTATGCTGAGTAATGGCGAAGACTAAGTGAGGTTAGATAGCAGAAGAAGCGCGAGAGGAAACTTGAAAAATTGTAATGGGATTCACGATCCCTCATGACCCGTACGAATCAGGAAAATCCACAACGAATATCGCGTGACTGATTCAGTTCTATGTCGACTCTATAGAACTTTAAATACAGTCTGACGTCAATCACGGGCTTAGACCACGTCCAGAATTGTGTAACTAGTTGTAGCGTGTATTCGACACAAGAAGATGTATGTCAGATAGTCGAGATGACAAGAATTAATTAATTCGGTACTTTCTATTGTTATTAGAGAAATATTAGGATTCGCACTTTAATTTTTATAGACATAATCTTGATCAATTTTTGTTATTTGACTCTTGGAGTTATAACAATAAAAATAATAAATAATTTTGCTATCAATAACACAAAAAATTAATGTGATAATAATATATAAATATAATGAAAGAAGAAATATAAAAGAACATAATAATAACAACAATAATAATACAAGGATAATAATAACATAAATAAAAGTAATAATTAGAGTAATAGTGACGTTAAAAAAATTAATTTCTATCTTGAATTTTAAAAAGATTGGCAAAATATAATTCTATATGCCTTTTTATTAATCCTTCTTTAAATATAATTGTGTATATCTTTTTATATCAATTAATTAATTTTATCATTCTGTGTATAAAAGCACTAAAGTTATCGCAAAGATAAATATTTTATCAGAAGTTTGTGTACAATATTATAGAAGATATTATTATACTAAGTTATAAATTTTTTTATGATTTTATTATTTTAATATATCGAGTAAAACCGAAAAAGAAGTAAAATGAAATTACATAAAAAAATGATATAATTTTATTTTAAAAAATGAATGATTTATGATATGTCTACGTAGATATTGCCAATGTAATACCAATATTTTTAATTAATAATTAGTACATATATTAAATGTATTTCAATAATATTAATAATACTTTTATTGTTATTATTAATTTTGCTATTCATTCAAATCATCATTATTACGTAATCATTATCTACAATTGCATTTTCATTATTAAGAATAGAGAAGTAACGAACTTACAACCTATTATTACATTTCCAATAATATACACCCAGACCTCATGTCTTGTTCGGTCGACGCGGTGCGGCGTTGCAATTTCATTTATTTTCTGAACTCCGTTCATTGTATAACGAGCTGCTTTTATGGTCAGGATATCCTGTATTAATCCCAGGTGATTCTGTTTTTCTTTCTTCTATATAAATCGCTCGAATTTAAAACTTGTTTATATGAGCTATATTTTTCGTTTTTAATTACTCGCATAATCTGCGTACAGATGCGTATGAAATATCTATGTAAAATAATGTTTGCATTGCATTTTCTTGTACTTACACTTTGATGCATGATTAAACGCAAATGAAATATTTTTATCGAAGTTATTTAAAAATTTCAAAACTTCTTAACGTGATTCTGTAAATGCAATATACGATAATTCAAGGCAAGTATTAAATATAAATGTGAAATGTTTCGCTATGGCAGAAGTTGTTTCCCGCACTTATCATAAATGACAAGTACTTGTCACATCACACTATGCAAAAGTTCGCTTTCTGTGAAACATATAACGCTATATTAGAATTATATTTGACGGTATTATAACGTATATTTGCGAATAGTATTAAGATGCTATTGAGAATATGGAATTATTTATAAAAGTCTGTTTACACGGTAGACGTACGTTAATGTCTTTTTTATGGCTGTCAGATTATCATGTATACATACTAATAATCACCCTGATATTATTGCTATTAAATTCTGCAAATGGAGATACTTTACAGTTTTACACATATTATTAAAACATTGTCTTGATAATTTGAAAAGCCAAGCCTTTAATATTAGAACCGCTTAGAAGATGTCATTTTGGCTCTGATAATCATTTCAATTTTTTTTTTCTTTTTTATAGATATTAAATATACAATGACATATTAAAAATCTAATATGTGAATATAATAAAAAATTTTGATAATATCAGAATAAATCAAATTAGTACTTTTGGCCTAACAAGATATCATTATTCTAATATTAAAATTTAATATTGTATCATAAGTATAGTAAATAAATAAATACAGTATTAGCCTTATAATTAGGAAAAGAATCTTTAAAAAAAGAATTTTTTAAATTTTATATTAACCTTATTATTATTAAGAAAAGAGTATTATTTAAATTAAACAGAAGTATATAAATACATAATGCATAAAAATAAAATAAAAAATATGCACTCGTCAATTTTAAATACATCTTCCAATTACGTAAACTGCGCGCCAGAGACTGTCGACTTAAGAAGCAATTATAAACTGAAGTTGAAATGATAATATTGCAAATTAAATTGATCGCAACTTAATAATGCTATAATCAACTCAAAAGAACTTGTTGCAAAAAATTAACAGATTACTGTCAGTTAATTCTATTTGAAAAGATAATATCTAGCGTTGAGATTATACATATATCTATATTGATTTAAATCATCGATAAGGCGGCAATGTTCATTCATTGTGATTAATCATGTATATATAGCCTCGATAACGCGCCATGAATGAACGTAGTGAATAAATGATAACACGGTTGGTTGCGGTTAGTTTTGTATTTGATACTATTTTTTTATATATATATATATATATATATATATCTATTTTACAGCCAAATGCATTACTGGATACTTTTATACATTCAACGAACAAAAATTTCTCTGTAATATAAATGCATGCAAAGAGAAAAAAGAGAAAGGAAAAGATAAATAAATAAATTAATTTATGTAATTGATTGTGTAATTTAATAGCTAAAATAAACGGAAAAATCGATAAGTCGCATATTATAAAGAGTTCTTCTTGTAAAAGCATACGCATATGTAATTATAATTATCTTATAAACGACTGATAAATGATGACGATATAGATTATGATTAATAATAATTATGAAAAATAATGAATTATTAAGTCGCATAAATAACATGCGTTTATTTATTTATGAATCAAGTGAATTCTCTTATTTAAAATATCAGATTGAATTAATATAATTAAATTATATATATTAAGCAATTGATGATGAATTATTACATGAAATGTACACAGTATAGGAACAATTAAAGCTTTGTAATATTTATTCGTAATTTCGGCGTGATGAAGTTTTATTATTTCTATTAATATTTCTCACAGTAATTCATAATCTTTATTTATAATTTTTATTTATGTTATCAGGCACATTTATGTAATTTATATTTATATATTTTACGACAAATGTTTACTGTCTGTATTTATACGATTTATTTGATAAAATTGTATAACTTTTATTTATAACATTTATGGTAATGGTTTATACATTTTATTTACGATTTCTATTTATTTTTTTCACATCTCTCATTTTTATTTATAAATCGCCGTTATATTTATTCATAAGTCGTACATTTAATATATGATCTGTCACGAGATGCAACAGATATAAAGTTGTAATGCACGGTTGAAACAGTTACCATCATAAAAACACGTCGAAAGTAACGAGCGTAGGTCGAGATAAATCATCAGAGATTAGAGCATTGTGATATTCAGCACACAAATAAGCAAAGAAACCATATTCGGTCAAAGCGGATCTTGGTGTAGGTTTAATAATATTTTTTACAATCTTACAATTTTCAGTTTTAAAGCAAATTTTTAGGAGCTTGTTTCTGTTAGAAATAAATTAAAATTAATTTCTAAACAAAAAAAATATGTTTTATGTTACATGCTGAGAATTTAATGATAAATAAATTGCCAACCAAGGCTGGATTTTATATTAAGAAATAAAAAGTGTAATATTTAATAATTCTTTCGAATCATAAAACGTTTTGTTTTTAAGGTAACGGCAGCAATCTACACGGTCGTAGTTTTTATTCTAAGTTTATTTCTGACATTCATGGTGCAGTATTAAAAAATAAGTGATAAAATCACAAAAATATAAAATCTGATAAAAACAAGGTAAACTTGATGCTTCAAGAAATCAGTTTTCCCGACTTGCGACAGACGCTGATAAGTGACGAAAATAGCCTCTATCCATAATGAAATATCTTCTCCTTTGCGACTGGCCATGTTATTTGTACTAACGAACTTGGATTAACGCGCGAGACTGATATTTTATATAACGAATGAAAATATAACCTCCATTGAAATTTCAATTCTATAATTCATCTTTGAAGAAAGAAAAACAATAAATGAAACCATCTAAATCTCGGCTTAATATTTATCAATAATACACTTATATTTATATAATAAAAATAATGGTAAATAAAAAAAAATTGTACACACAATGATGTAAAATTATATTATTGTTTTAAGCTTACGAGACTCATATACTATGAAGAGAAAGATTTTTTATTCTTAGGAATTTTAGCCTCCTAATTAACGCCACCGAGAATTAATTACTTCGATTCGAGCTAATGAAGCTTATTAATTCATGGAAATTGTACACAACACTAAGAAGAGAATTAATACATGTAGTAAATAAAATGAAATGACACAAAAGCGTTTGACCAATAAGAAATTTTCTTTTTTATATAAATTTATAAAGTTATATTTCATTACTTAAATGTACTTTTGTTTATTTAAGAAAAATAGGAACGAGTACAAAATACTAGTGATTTGTTACATTTTTACGTGGCAACTAATTAACCCGCGGCTGTTTGCTTTTAATTAAGAAATTAATCAATCCCGCTCAGGTTACGAAAGTTTTGGATCTTATGTTTGTATTTGAGACCTTTTTTAACTCGTTTTATCAACTACGGTCTTTGTTCTAACAATAAAGTGGGATAGTTTGCTTCTGATCTGCATAATTTGCAGAATTTTTCTTAAGAGAATAATTCTTTTTATTTTTAAAAATAATTTAAGAAAACAGAATTTTCAGCACTATTTTTCCATTATTATTTTTACTCGTGGGTTGAAAAATGTTTATTTGTGAAGTTCTGGCAATAACAGCGACAAAATAAGAAAGTATAATAAAGACACACGGCCAAGTTTACTACATGCCTGCACGTTTTAATCAGTTGTACTGCCGAATTTCTGCTGACTGGCCTCGAAATAATACGGCTAATTTACTACTTAAAAGTAACCGCGACATAAGTTACGTTGGCCGCAAGGCGCCATACGTTGCTTCTAAAAATGGATTCCCGGGCTAAAGCCGAGCTTTTCAAACAGCTCAACAATAAAGTATGTGAATAAGTGCTGCATTTATGCAACAATGTGCTTCTAAAAAAAAAAATTAATATAAATAATGTGATAAGAGAGAAATATAGAAATAGAAATAGCAAAAAATGGAGTGTAAAAATGAAGGAAATAATCTAATAAAGTTAAAACAAATAATATTGTATTGAAACGTTCCAAACTGCTCATAAAATTCTTCAGTAATTAAAAGCTTTTATGAGTAAATAAATTAACATTTATATTAACATTCTTATTTGCTTGTTATTTAGCTTTCAATGCCCTTTCTATTGCAAGAATATCGAGTTTTGAATTTATTGTATCAAAAACTTTAGTTGTTACATTAAATTACGATATAATTACAGAAAATATTCAAAAGTATACAAACTCTATAATTAAAGATAATTGAAGAATGAAAGAGGAAACAACAAAGAGTAATTAATTAATGATAAAATTATGGAAATAATTTAAGCAATAATAATTCATCTTCCGGAAATAGTTTAAATATTATAACAAGTTGCGAAAATTAACTTTATACGGCGAAGTGCCCTCGAAAATATCAATATAGATTTAAAATATCATGGATATACATATTCTGTAATAATTGAGAAAATTCTCGTAATTTCACTTGGAAATTTTCAAGCACGGAGTTTTGCAAGTCTTCAACGAAGTATAAATTACGTCCAAGTAAAAATTCTATCGACAGTGCGCGGTAACAGATGGGAATAATTAAACAATGCGATAATTCCGAAAGTGGTACTAAAAGTGAAGTTTTCGCTTTGTGCTCGAAGCTAATGCGTTTAATCTAGATCTTTTATTAATATCCTATTGATAATTTGTTGTTGATAGATTGACAAAAATATTGTATCATCTCTTGACTTTTTCATCTGGACTTTTCTTGACTTTTACTCTGGACCATCTCCCAGTTGCAGTAACCATTCGGATGATCCATGATGAGTTCACTCCCACATTAAGCAACCCCATCCATCTCCCGATCGATCTATTTTACTGTTGCAGTACTAAGAGTAATTTCAACTGCTCCATCAACCTATATACGTGCGAAACCGCTCGGTTAAAAATTGTAACGTATAGTTTCCAAGTTTTGCTTCGAATCTTGATGTGCGACGTGGCATTTTTAATTTTAAAAAACTGTTCTTCCCTATAATCATGTACTAAGTACCATAATAAAATTCAATGTTTTATAAAAATTATAAATATCTATACTTTTGTCATTTTAGTTATCCTAAAAATTATACGTTGTGTTATATTATTTTGGAAAGAAATTATAAAAAGATTTCTTTTTAAATTATAATAAAGTAATATAATGTTTAATTTTTTAAAATATAACTTATTTTAAAAAGGAAAATAAAATGAATTAAATAAAAATTAATGACAAAGAAATTAAATGGATAAAAAACGTATATATAGTGTATAAAAAATAAAAAATTTTTGTATTTAATTTTCTTATTCACAATGCATATCTTATAAAAATAATTTTAAATGTTAATTTTTGTATGTATTAAATGTTTCTTTTATATGTATTAAAAATGATCAATCAAACCGTAGAAACGAGAATCTAGCTTTCATTAAAATGATTTTTATTTCAATATGTCATGACCCCCGCATAGTCATAACCTTGAGTAAGTTCTTGTGTATTAACTTATACCCTTTTTATTAAACGACTGTGCCTATTGTTTTTCCTGATCAATTAATTATATAAACCAGTGTAGAAGAAGTATTAAATATTTAAAACAGAGTTAGCAAAGATTTATCCTATTTCAAATAATCATACAACTTTTGTAAATAATTAACTTTTACAATAATTATGATATATATATAAACGTTAATATGTAGCGTTTCGCTGAAATATCTGTCACGATTAAATTCTCGGAGGATTAACCACATTATTCTGACGATTGTTATCTCTGACATATATATGTGTATCAAGATTGTTTCAATCATTCTTAGCCTAGCCTTGTGTTAGAAATTGAAGAAAATTTTATCTACGTTTTATCTACGGTAATCAGTACAATAATGATGTTTCATAATTTCCTATTTCAGACATCTTTGCATTGCGATATCTCCACTCATACCGACTTGAATAGAATATGGAGTTAAAGCATGTTCGTAGTACAATCAAAACCGCGGCTATCGATTAAACTTATTAGAAACTCAATTGGCGTTTCTGAGATACGGTAATCTAAAGTACTTTCAACTTGACAGCTCGCGCATAAATACCGATTTGCCTCGTTTCTTGCTGCACGCGATACGATCGTGTTTATTGATATGCTAATATAAGTAAAGATTTTTAAGTTTTTTGCTGTTTCTTATATTTTATTTATTGCTCATTTACAGAATATTAACTATTTTCTGTAATCTACTATTATCAAATAGTCTATAATCTTTTAATTAAAAAAATATAATTATATCATTATAATTTAAAGTTTTATTATTACTTTCAGTCTTTAATTTTTTTCGAAAAGATTAAAATCTTTTAACTTAAACGTATATATTTCTTATAAATAGATCTCTGAAATTTTTAAAAAATTTGGAGAAAGATTTATTACATTCGTATACTGAATTTTTCGTTTGCTTCCGCCTATCATTCTTTATGTTTTCCGATAATTTCGACATTTTGATCGAGAAGCTCTCGTGAAAATTCCACTACCGTTCGTAAGTTAAACCTTCGTAAGTTAAAAAAACTTTGCAAAATGAGACGAGATTTTCCGCAGTCATCTATTTCTGACTTCCCCAATCAAGTTTAAAATTCTGATGGAAAAGTCAGGACCATATTTAGTTATCAATGCTTGTATTCAATCATCGTGTCCCAATTTTGCAATAGCTAGCAATTTTTCGACTGCGAAGCTCACCCAGTAAAAGAATAGTACAATTTTCTGTTTATAAATTATTCCCATGATTACTTTTAATTATTTATTTTAAGTGATTCAAATAATATTTTAAGTTTTTAACAGATAAAAAAGTAAGAAAGTAATTTATTTCTTATAATACATAAAAAATAAAAAGGTTTTTAAAAGATTCATTTCGCATTTTTTATTTAGTTTGGATAAATTATATAATAATTATAAATTATTATTATATTTATTGATCTATTATCCATGCAGTCATTACGTATAATAAAAAAAAAGTATACCTTATGAGAATCAATTGCAAAATGTCAAGAACGTTATATCTTAACCTAAAGAATAACAAATTAAAGAGATTTTAAATAATTAAAGCTAAAACTGAAATGGATTTTTTAATTTATCTACCAATAAATAAGTAAATATATAAATGAAGAAAATAAATAAGTTTTAAAAAGATTGTCTTAACTTTTTATATAAATTTTATGCAAAATTTTAGAATATATTTTAGACTTAGAATATATTTTAAACTTTATATGAAATTACATGAGAAAGTACATGAAATTAATAATATATTTATATTTTCACGCAAGCATGTAAAATGTATATATGAGCTAATTTCACTGACAGAATGCAATTCACTTAAAATGCACCGCAACATATCACTATATATGTATATTCAAAGAAATATTGAGATATACATAATGCTAACTAAGCAAAATTACGTTAGAAAGCAAAACATAGAATAATTCCTGAGGCAAATTACATTTCCTTTACCTTAAATTTAATGCGCCGGTTTTTTCAAATAAAAGCGTATTTCGAGCGTAATAAATTGCATCCCGACTGCATCTGACGTTCATCGGTCGATCGTTTATTGATCTTATCTGTGTCTGACAATGAGTCAGAAAATATTCTCATTTTAATCTCTCTTGTTTTTCCTTTCCTTAAATTGTATTTCTTTGTTCGAATGAGATTTAACATTCAACGACGCATTAAATATAGCTTTGAAAAACAAATTTACAGCAATCTTGATTGTCTTTTCTAATTATCGTCTATGAAAATTAATTAATTTTCAAGAGAAGATTAATGAAATGTTGTATCTCAAATACCTTTATCATTATTTATTTATTTACATACATTATATATTATTTACTTAACAATATATATTATTTATATAATTATTTACTTAACAATATACTTTTCCGACGATTTTATTTTTGAATACATTTTAGATCCGACAGTTATGAATGACTTTATCTATAAAGTTAGCATACTAACGTGAGCAGAATCAGGAAACATACAGAGAAGTAATATTTAGTATTCTTTATAAGTACTAATTTATTATTCTAATCTTAATTTTGTTGCTCTAATCATAGTAAGAAATCGGTTTTATGGTGAAATTTCTAAAAATGTTTTTCTCCGATTTTTGTATAATATGTTGAAAGCGTACAAAATCCTTAAATCAATCTTTCTGAAGTTTTTGCAAAAATAAAATTAAACGTATAAAAAACACGAAAAAATAGACAGTAAACGGCAGATTTGTTTTGTGTTGGAAATACTATACGATGATAAAATCATACCTCAACAACGGATTGTTATTATTATTTTACAAGTGACAACAATGTTTTTGTAAATATAATAATTTTGAATATAATATTATATTATTATTTTATTGTTACATAACCGATAACTACCGAAATTACAGAAATTATGTTTATTATTTTGCTGCATGTTTCAGATTATATCGCGTATTGTAAAAGACTAGTTTTCCGCTTATCCGATAAAATGTCAAAAACTGTTTACAAATATAATAAATCGAATATATTTATTATTGTTGTCATTGTTGTATTTAATCCTTAAATTATATTGGCAATATCATAGCGATTTAATAAAATACCTTTCGCGAAATTTAGAGAGGATATTATAGAAGATAACAGTGTTGATATATCTATTCTAAATCAAGCAAAAGTCAAACGAAATTGAATTTGCCAATACGGTCAGCTAACTCCCAGAACTTTAGTCGTGATATGAACTATAAGAAGCTTTTATGGAGTAACATTAGAACATCTAGTGAAAGCCAAGACAAACAAATTTATATCCGCTTACGAAAGAATGTTTCTAGACAATTTCCTGGATAAAGAAGCGATTAAGCAGTAACACATTTTTCTAATAAAGATCCTTTAACTTTTCTGTTGTGATTGAGATATAACTAATCATTTATAGAAAAAGTGTATCCACTAATTGTTTTTTTATCTTAAAAGGATCTATGAACTTTTTGTAAACGATCTTAAATAAAATAAATTTTTAAATATAATTTTGGTTTTTTTAAAAAAATTACATATATATTTGTTAAAATTTTTTATTTTAATGAAAAATTCTATATTTTTATATTCTATATTTTTATTCTTTTTTATCTATGTTACACAAACATTTCCTTTTAATAATAGTAATAATTTTTTTCGCTCTCTATTTCTTTTTTATCTCTTGGCTGTCTCTTATTTTAACACATTTCAGATTTATTCGGTTTTTTATTTTTTCGATAAAATACGACCACATACCATCACGGCTGTAGACAGGAGATACCAACAATAAATGCGTTATTCATCATCGATCGAAACACCCGGCGTAAAGTATCGATCATTCCTCGATGACGGAGATAAATGTGGTCATTCAGTATTATTCATGCATCGATAGCGCAGCAAAGACACTTTGTGTAAAATCGTCAATATATATTGGATTGTAGAAAATTTTATCGTTACATGAATAACATATCTGGATTGGACTTAATATATCCCTCTTTATATATTAACATTTCTTCAGCTAACGAAATAACAAATGGCTCAAAATGTACTTTTGTCGAAATTATTTGCCATACTAACTGCATAATAAAATATATAAAATGAATACATCGTATTCATACTTATCATTCCATATTTGTGTGTATGCAGCCACATAGAACAATATTTTTCTTCTAAGCTGAATTAGTTTCACACTATGCGCTAGTAGAAAAGTGTTAATGCAAGTGATGTGAGTCGATGCGTGGTCAGACACGGAGTACGAAGCACGGAATTAGCTTAAGAGAAGTGTGCGACTATAATTCATGAGACCAATCGATAATAAAGTCACGACCACATGAGAAAGCGGCTGTTTGTCGCACTTGTCTGCTATGTTTAAGGTTTATTTTAATGGATTCACATGGAGGACATTGATCAATCAATCTTGTCCAATATTGCTTTCACACGATCGATCTTTATAGAGTAGCGTGAGTTTATCTTTAACAATTGATACTAAAAATTTTATTTAACCTTTCTGTACATCTATATTTTCGTTACATCATTTCTTATACATTTTTTATATATAATGCAATATGCAAAACTGGAAAGGTTAAACAGAATATTTAGCAACCAGTAATATAAATCAGTAATATATGAATACATAAAAATAGGAAGATATAAAAATAATAACAATATATTATATTAAAAATAATATCGTTTAACAAAAAATAAAATATTTTTAAAGAATAGTTAATAATAATTTTTAAAGTCTAAGTAAAATGTGCTCTATATACAAATTTTGTAACGTTATATAATGTAGAAAGAATTATATATATTGTATATTTTTTAAATAATTTGTTTTAAAATTGTAATCTTAATTTAACTTGGTTTAAAACTGTCCGTATCTTAATGTTCCTCAATGTTAAAACTCTCTTCTTGAAAGTGCTTAAAACTTTTAGCATTTTACAAATGCAAAAATGGGTCATTCGATATCCAAAAATATCCTGTAAAAAAGTTTATAACGATATGACGCGCATATTTATTATGCCAGACTGGAATTAATTAAAACTGTTAATTAACAGAAACTGTTTCGCTGTTCTTATCTGACCATGAATCGACTTCCCACTTATTCTGTTGCAGAACATGCCCCGACATTATTAAAGTAGCAAGATGCGATTTTCTGGTTTCAGCGGAAGCAGGAATCGCTGCAGCGGCGGAGCTGAAGCAGCCGGAGGAGAGAACGGAAGAGGAGAAAATGGCACTGTTGGGCAGACCGCGTTTAGGTGAAGTGTTCCGGGCACAAATCAGGATTAAAGAATCCAAGGAGTTCAAGAACACTGTGGATAAGCTTGTCCAGCGAGCAAATGCCTCCATAATACTTGGTGAGCTCCTAATATGATCTCTTCTTGGAACATCTGCTGTAAAATGTAAAGATTATAATCATACGCGCGCGTATATATACAGGATTTTTTTTGAACTCTTCGTAACACAATTGAGAAGTAAAATATTAAATTATGTTTCTTAAATAACAAACGTGACGTCTTGTAGACCAAAATAGATGTCATCATGTCATATTTTGATGTCACCCTGCTACTTAATTTTTTAATTTTCAGAGACATTTTTCTTAGAAACAAAAACATATATATTTACATGAAAATATTTAGGAAAAAAAATACGTGTCCCTTATAAACAATAATTTTATCAAATTATAAATTAAAAAATAGGTTGACAAAAATTATTGTAAAATTATATATTGACCGGAAGTGACTACTTCATAGCCACTGTAATTCAAGTCAGATTTAGGCACAAATACAAAGTGTATAATTGTGTAATTATAATTATGACAGTCATTACGGCTGAGACAGAACATTGTATTCCTCAGTTATACTCGTTTAGTAGCCTCTTGTTAAAACATGAGAGACAAGGAGTAATAAAATCGGGATGAAAGTTTCAACTAATTTCTATGACTGTTTTTCATAATTATATAAAATATACAGTAAAATTTTCTATTCATAATTTCTTCTTTACAAGAAGTTTTCACCAAGCTTCTGCCATAAATTTATTATTGAACAGTCTGCGCGTCTAACTCGAACTTGCTTGATTTAATCTTTCCCAATGGAGAAATGCGTATCACGGGACGCGCGCGAGCATCTAGATTGAGGCTCTTTAAAAATGCAACTCTGAGGAATGCAGGCATTATGTAGAGACTCGTGAAATTCAAGACTCCCTTGGCACTATGCATGATTCTCACATTTCTGCATTTCCTACATTCATCTTAAATTTTTGCTGCTTTGGCTATGCAACCCTTTCAGAAACATATCTCTTACATTTTTTTACATTTCTTCAGCAGCCTTTCTAATATGCACTAAGTTAGATGCATGAATTGCAAATAAACTTGACATTTAATATGTAATTCAAAATACTTTCGATGTAATTATTATTTTTATATCACTGACAATATTATAACCCCTACAGCACAAAGTTGCACAAAAGTTACAGCAACACTGCTGCAATATTGCAGCAATATTGTAGAGATTTTGCAGCGATATTGCTGCAAATTCTGTGCTGGGAACATTAACGTTTTATTTTATAGAGAAAAATGAAACTTAAATAAAAACTTGTCGATTAAAATAAAAACTTATCGAAATAAATAAAAACTCGAAATAAGATATCCTTATTATTTACATTTAAATTTTATGTGTCGCTTTACTGCAACGATATAACTAAAAATTTTCATTTTAGTTGCTTGCATAAAAAAATAAAAACTTAAAAAAAATGAACGTAATTAAAAAGAACATACTTTTATTCCCACAATCGTTTACTTTTACATCAAAATTAATAATAAAATTTAAATGATTCAAAACATTTAAATTCTAAATTTTTTTAAATTGTATCGTCGTAGCAAATGAACGATATGAAAACACATGTGAACAAATTGATACAAAATAATAAAATTCCTCGGAATGGCGCTATTATCACCTCCTATTACGAATACCAATGGTAAACTTCCAATGGAAGCTTTGAAAATGACCGTGTCGAATTTCGCTATTAACTTCAAGCACAGAAAACAATAAAAAACACGAAAATATCAGCAACGAGCTGTTTTCTATTACCATTTTGGTTCTTTTCTTTCTTTCGCTCTCCAGGAGGCTTTTCTTCACAGCAGGAAGTTATTTCACGTACTCTATGTTCTTCAAAGCATCTCTGAAAAAGCTTTGGTGAGAGCTTTGGTCAAGAAATCGAATTTACAAATACAGCAACGAAACTTTATTGTGTGGTAATCTTTTTCGACATTTAATAAATAATTGCTATTAATGGCGAAGTATATGTACAGTATGTAAAATATTTAATGAACAAAATATTATTTCGTGTATGCGTAAGAAATATTGCAAATATTATAAATATATAATAAAGAAAGATATAAAACATATTTATCAACGTACTTTATTTGGTAAATATTTATTTAAAAATTGATCGAGATGAAAACAATTTAATTTTCTCTCCACGGAAAAAAAAGATTTGTTGAAATAAAAACTTCACCGACAAATGTACAGCCGCATATGGACAGCCAATTTACTTTGTTAAAGTAATAAAATTATATATGAATAAAATTAGCTCTTATAATCGTATTTGTTGTTATAGCACAGCAAAAACAAGGGTGGATCCAGAGAATTATTCTGAGGGGGGGGTGATATGATGAAATGTAAATATTTACTTATTACTGATGTTATTCTCACTGTTGATGTTATTTTTAATATTTTTTAATTATTTTTATTACTTTATTGTTTCATTATATTTACTATTATTATCATAATCATAAAATATAAATTATACACGTTGGTATTCAGTATTTTATTAGCCAGATATATTTTTACATACATATTAACATGATATGAAATGTAATTTAAAAACAAATTTTGTTATATAATAAATTGTTATATAATAAATTCTAACTTTCTGTTTGGAAAACTCTGGGGAAGTCGCCTTCTCCGTCCTATCTTATATCCGCCATTAAGCAAAAATTTGTTAATACAGCAAAGATAAATTTCTACGAAAATCAATATATAAATTAAAATTTTGAACAAAACTGACTAACGGATTCATTTAACGTTGCAAATACTTGATTGACCAATCAGAAGAAAAAATTTTATTGAATTGACAAATCAAAGAATGCTTCAAAGCATTTGCAGCGTGAAGTGGATGGCACTCAAAGATAGCAACTTTTGCTGTTATAATGAAGAAAACTTGTTACATCAATTCTTATTGTAGCAAAGAATAAGCTAAATTAGCATTTACATAATTGTTACTACTAGACATATATAATTTCTTTGTTGAA
>Ga0157364_1002160_pt1 | contig 17937 bp, 8 predicted proteins | sample AttsexASBM2_FD_111476 | JGI IMG/M metagenome (GOLD analysis project Ga0157364, IMG submission 111476) | Fungus gardens microbial communities from leaf cutter ant in Ribeirão Preto, State of São Paulo, Brazil - Atta sexdens ASBM2 | ecosystem: Host-associated > Fungi > Mycelium > Unclassified ...
CACACACACACACGCACGCACGCACGCACGCGCGCGCGCACACACACACACACACACACACACACACACACACACACACACACAAATATGAAAGCAAAATCATGCAATTTTTAAAAAAGGATAAAAAGGATTAGCTGCTCTTCTTACTATAAAAATACATATGCATAATATATATAGAAAAAAAGCGATTTAAGGAATAACAAGCAGCATCACCATAACTTGGTTTAATATGAAATCAATAAAGATATATTCTAAAAAAATATATGCGTCGGCGTACATTAAGAAAGTTATGAGATATCCTAAGAATGCAAGATTATAATAAATAATATAATATAATAAGAATGCAAGATTATAATAAATAAAATTGGAAGGTAGTTTATTAAAATGAAAGTAATGTTTTCTGCATCGTTAGATATAAAAAATTATAATTATACATTAATCATATAGTTCTCAGTCGTTTTTTACTCTTCGGATATATCAACTTTAAAGCAAATAAAAAATCAAATAAATCACATATAAATTGAAAAATAAACACAAAAGTGCCCAGTGCAAAGGTTACACATAAATTGTGTTTACCTTTCGATGTGATCCACATATATTTACCATCCTCCTCTTGCTTCCTCTTTTTTTTTCTCTCGTCATCGTGACTCCTATATCGAGAACCGAGGTCCTCAAGGATGCTAGGAAAATCCTGTTCATTATAAACAAATGGAGGATATTTGGAATCTGATTTAAGTCGCGCTGCTTCCTCTTCTTTTTGTTGTCGCTTCCTAGTTTCCAGAATCTCGTAGTGTATTTGATGTAGAATAAATCTATTCCAGCTCTAATACAAAATTCAAATCATAAATAATCTTTGTCAATATATTAAATTTCTAAATATGTCATGCGATTTTTAATGCAATTTTTAATAGAGATTTAAACATTTGGTAAAAGAGTATTTCCAAGAATATAAATTTATAAATTTATACGAAATAATGTTGTAAAAAAGTCTATTTTCTTTCATTTCAAATAAAAACGTATATTTTGAACATTTGTTCTAGCGCAAGTTATTAAAATGTAATTTGTACATTTTCACGCTGATCATTGTAACTTATTGTATTTGTTTATTATCATACTTGTATGAGCACTATCAGATTGATCTTTTTCTTCGATTCTGGATCGTTCAGTATAAGTCCTAAAGCTGACGCTTCTCTGACTGTCCTAAAAGCCCTAAGGAAATTTGCAGCTTGGCAGGGAAACCCTCGTGATGTATCCAGCATGTGAAACAAGAATCCCAATTCGCAAGAAAGACAAAACTCTCGTTGACACGAATGTGAGAGCAATGCTACCCTTACAGGTTCGCAGTAGTAAAGCAACTACAAAGCACGAACGTGTGTCTGATCTGTGATTTACTTTATTCGTTGTCCCGACTCACCTCGGACACTATAGTTTTCTTGGGCTTACCTGCAGCATAGCATTGCAATAACTGTTAGGAAGTGTAGCCTCCAGGCCGCAAAAGCTGGTTCGATTGTACTGATCAAAATCGAAATCATCGTAACCAAGCCGTGAGTATTTCAACTCAATTTTACGATAACGCTTAGGTATGGCTACAAAGGTGCCGTCATCTGTTTTAGACCGTGAGTCCCCCACGAAAGGCTTCGCGACTAAGCCACGTCGTGAAGACGTACCCGTTTCCAGATTGTACGGTATCTGCAAAAGAGGTATTATTTATTTTTATTCCACTGTGAAAACGTGTATCGGATATTTTTCGCCAAGATAGTTTCTATCTTATGGAATTTGCCATGCGTTACACGTGAGACATCGAGATAGTTTGTACAGTTTGGTGCATAATAGAAAGTAGACTTTTGGATTGTGAAAAAATAAATAATACCTATATATTAAAGAACGCGTTGTGGGAACTGAATCGATAATACGGCGCATCATATTAAAGTTACGCATTACTGTTGTATATCATACAACCTTTATTATTTCACTCAAATACAATTTCGAGTATACATTTCATGCGGAACATATTTTACATGTAAATATATTAATCGCCTATCGAGATTGTTCATCGGAAATCATTAAACGAAAAGACAAAATGCAATCAATCACAAACACATTGCGCGGATTGAGAGAACGAAGGCAGTAAAATATCACGCTGATAAGAGCGATCGATAAGCTATAAGGGAATTGTGGATTCTTTTGGCGGAAGGTATATTAGAAACATTTATTCATGTTTCTTCTTCTTTGTCGGTCGTTCTGTAAATGTCAACACAAATAACTATAAACGAAATTAAGACTTATATTATTGATTATTTCAATGCATACGTTTTTTCTTACACGCTACTGTATTTTTTCTGCAATGCAAAAAAATTAATAAGGCTTCAACTTCGCTGATCATAATTAAATTGAAGAGCCCAATTTTTAATTGGGTAATATGCTTTATTAGCAGTTCTTAAAGAAAAAAAAGAATTATTTTAGTATTGTATGATTTACATAGTAAGAAAAAAATGTATTATACATGTAATATTTAATGATAAAATTCATCAATTATATGTCACTTATATATTTTTAATTATTTAAACAAAAAATAATAAAAATATATTTAGAATTCAGAATGCAGTGCAATTATATGCTACAGCACAGAGATGCTGTATTTTTATTACATATTACTTTTTTATATGTATAAATTTGTTGGCACATTGTTGACAATATTGAATCTATAAGATTCAGATGTAAATATACAGGGTGTCTGGAAATAATCGCCAAATATTTCATGAACAGGAAGAGCGGACTAAACTGAGTCGAAAAGTCCTTTACCATTTTGTAAATTTCCCCAATAGTTAATGAGATATTAATCCTTAAAGATAGCCGAATACGCGCGCTCGCCCGGTTTACTGCGAAGTGTATATGCCTACCGATCGTTTGGCGCGCAAGCCTTGGGAGTTGGGGATTGGCTGGCAAGCGCCCCACACCGCGCACACCGCTGCAAACCTCCATAGCTCGGATGGCGCGCTTGCCAGGTTATCCCTGCGCGCCAAGCGAACGGTAGGCAGTAGTATTCGGCTATCTTTAAGGATTAATATCTCGTTAACTATTGGAGAAACTTACAAAATGGTAGAGGACTTTACTCGACAGTTTAGTCCGCTCTACCTGTCCATGAAATATTTGGCGATTATTTCCAGACACCCTGTATATAAAAAAATAAAACTATTTCATATTTAATGTGAAACATATTTAGAATTGTTCTGATTTAACGTATGTCAAATTTATTTTACTGAACTTCATATAAGCAAAGTATCAAATACTGATCAAATAAAAATAAACAGATTCCTGTAAATGACACTAACAAAAAATATATTTATTATAATAAAAAAATTGATAGTGCTTTCATTAATGTAATAATATAACGATATTAATTTGATATTAGTTTTCAAAATTACAATCATATACTTTTTAATATTTTTTAACATTTTAAATATTTTTATCACATATATAGTATATATGGTAAATTGACTATATATATGAAACAAAAAAAACGAGAAAAATAAAGAAATTTCAATATTTTACACGCACAGTGTATATATAATATATTTTGAGACTGTTTTTTTGTATGCTATATTATTGTAAAATTAGTAGAGTACATTGGACTAGTTTACGAAAATATATCATGTCTCTTTATAGGCTATAATAATTATCACGAAAGGTTATCAGTCTTAATCATATATAGCAAATTTTTTTTCTAAAAATTAAACATCACACATTGAGCCTTAATTTTCACGTCAATAATATATTGTAATTGGTCAATTAAATTGCTAGTGAAATCTCAAAATCATGAAAGAATTCATTTGTATATTAATATACTTTTGAAATATAGATATGTATATTAATTCAGATAGCAATTTTCACGTCAATAATATATTGTAATTGATCAATTAAATTGCTAGTGAAGCCTCAAAATCATGAAAGAATTCATTTGTATATTAATATACTTTTGAAATATATGTATATTAATTCAGATAGCAATTTAATGATATACAGAGGCAATATTAAATTTGAAATCAAGTCATAAGCAGAATAGATTTCAAAATTTGATAAACAAAAATAGAAAAAAATTAAGAACGGAGTTTAAGATAATTTGAGAAGAGACGGAGGAGAATATTGTAATAGAGTGGGAGAATATTGTTTCCTCACTTGATTTCTGCGAAAAGCCTGAGGATTTGGCGCGTATCCTATTGTTCCCTGCATTTTCATTGTGCGTAAGATTTCAGGATCTATTGGTGGAGTTCTCCTGAAAGAATGAAAATCAAGTTACCTGTTCCTCGGTTATACAAAAAGGGAAACATACAGGAGAGACCTACCTATAAACTTTTTTCAAGTATTCTTCAGGCCAATCACTTAGAAGTGGTTGATCTGAATATACCATTGGTATTGTACTGTATGGCGTAATATCGTCATCAAAAGGAATCGATGGTATTGTCTCAATTGGATCGGCAAATTCCGTAGGCCTAAGCAAAATAAAAATATACATACCTAGATTTTATTCTTTATTATCTTTATATTCATTTTCTAACTATTCTTGATTTTATATACGTAATATAAATGTGTCAATAGATTTTAGTATGTCAATAGATTGTGTTAATAATTATTTCAGTATATAAAAATTATATAATTTTTATATACTGTATTAATTTTAAAATTGATTAAAATAATTACTGACCTAGAAAATGTATTAAATTGAGGTTCCGGGGTGTTGGTGGACATTAAATGTATAGAGCCCGCCAAATCTCCAAAGCAAAGACATTGAGATGTAGGAGCTACATCAAATGATAATATCGTCGCACCGCCAGTAGCAACCTAATAATATACGATACAATTTCTGTATATAATCTCTGTATGCATATTTATTTTAATAAATTTCTTAAATTTTTTGCTTAAATTGTGAACACACATAATAAATTTACCTGATATAAACACGTTACTGAAGGTTGTACATTAGCATATATTGTATCAAGTAGTTGCATTTGTCCTAGTGGCGATACCACCGCGAGCCGACTGGAATAACTTGGTAGGAACTTTAATAAAAGAGGATATACCATAGTTGTGACTGGACTTAATGCTCTCATTTGTCTCAAATCATAGGCCATTAAAAATCGATCAACAGTAAGACCCTGACGACTAAATGTAATCCATAAATGTTTATAACATGTGTGTCAAGTAAAATGGTTAAAAACTTTTTGATTATCTTATGCCTTACCTATTGCTGAATCCACATGTAACAAGATAATTTCCTTGAACATCGAAATCACTTAAGGAACCACTGTGTGTATCCAAAGTATGTTCTATTGATAATGTATTTGGATCCCTGAGATCTATTCTTCCCGCAGGATTTCCAGCACATATAAGCCTACTATGTTGTCTCAATATCGCACAACCATTCTCATTTACATCCACCTACAAATATAACATAGGCCCTAATTTTTTATTATCTGATTAACTTATGATTGAGCTTAATTTGATGTTTCACTCAATGGGCTTCGTCCATGACATCATAGATGAAGCTCATTGGATAAAATATCAAGTTAAGTCTAACTAAATCTATGAAAGAAAATTCGAGCCATAAAGCCATCGTTTCTCGTACTCGGAATTAATTTAACATTTAGTTTAGTTGATAGATTCTTACTAATCCAGTCTCTTTTCCTCTAGTAAGGTTAAAATCAATTATTTTGTCCTGATGTCCACCCATAAGTAATCTGGCTGGGGAAATTTGTAACATACATTGCATATCGTTCATATTCATCGACCTATAACAATCTAGGTTTGCTCAAATCCGTGGATAGTAAAATATGAACATAGTACAAAATATGAACATACGTATGAGTAAATATAGGTATGCCTCTTCGCAATTGGCATCTCAATTGACATTGAGATAACACTAAAATACCTTCGTCTACAGTATGAATTTGTCGTATCTCCTGCGTTGCATGGACTTGAAAAGAGGTATATTTTTGTAAACCAGGCCCATAATAGGATGTTACGTGACCCTACAACAAATTAAGTATTAAAAATACGATAATATGAAGTAAAAGGCTAATAAGAGTCAAAAGATATAAAAAGTTTCCATTATTCATTTAACATGAATATAATTACAATATAATATAAAAAAAAGAAATTATAAAAACCACAGAAAATAAGAGTCTAAAAACGTTACAGAATACAATACAGAATGCAATACATATTTCGATCTTATATTTAGGTTCTTTTCAGATACAAAAATTTAGGCACAGTAAAATTAATATGAAAAGAAAAAGAAAGTGACAGTTTTGTTGCACAATTAGAGTGTTAAGTCAGAGAAACGAAAAATTGCTCGTCAGACGATGGATGATCGATTGCGAAAGATTTCGCGTTGTTCTAGTGAGAACAAAGAAATAGAAGAATATTAGAAGTTATCAAAACTAAATTAAAACAAGCACAATATGCTTCTCTGGTAAAAAAAAACTCACCTCGGAGTCCGACAATTGAGAAAATCCAATGTTAATATTGAAATAATCATCAGTAATATGATGTCAAAAGAGGTACAAAATTAGTATCACAATTATAAGTGTATAACGTTCAATGTATAAAATAAAGAAAACCATCTAACGCTCCCAACGGAATCAACAGTACTGCGAAAAATTTTTCGGCAATGCAAAATCAAACATTGTTTACAATAGGAATATACGATTTATGAAGACTTTCTGTATCTACCTAGAGATTAAGACTTATCACTCTATTTTTTAATGTTAAGCATCTCTGAGACAAGATGTTTATTATAAACCAGTTCTCCGTCAAAGATTTGAATGTTGTGTCAATAAATTTGTATTAAATTATAATAAATATTAATATAATAATGAATAAAAAATTTGATATAAATAATATCAATAACATACCCCTTGATTCCCCATCCACATAAGTTCTTCGATCGTATCGAAAGTGGCAGTGGAAACTCCAAATCTATCCCCGCCATCGGCGAGCAATGTTCTAGTTTCGTGAAACTCGGCTCCAGAAAAGTCCTCTCCAAACTGCTCCGTTGCACGTACATATTCACCTCCGGGTACGACATAATTACAATCGTCCCCTGAAATGAGAATCGATCAGTCAAGATTCATACAAGTATACCTTTCTTTTACATACATAATCTCAAAAGCAGAAAGATATTCCTTTCTTACTAATTCAAACATTTTAGCAAAATTTTCATTTTATTTGCAATTTATTTGACATAAATAATTAAATATAAACAAAATATAAAATGTATAATTGATAATTTATGTTTTTGTAAATTATATCTTTGTCGAAATGCGATAAAGTTATCTATACAGCTTCTACTTCTAAATAGCTGTGCAATTATAATATAAATAAAATACAAAAGAAAATACAAAATACATATATGCTTTTCAAGAGGACATAATTTATTGTATATTATTGATATAGTGGATATAGACTACAAATATCCAAAATAATATTTTTACTGACGTAGCGATTATATTTACTCACACATTTGCTACAACAATGATGTACTAAAAAACAAAGAAAACTTTCTAAAAAATAAGTTTTGAATTAATAAAATTTTATAATATTAATGTAAAAGAGCAATTTTGATATAATAATAAATTATAGAAAAATAAAAATATTTTTTTTTTCTTTATGTTCTTATTCTTTTTCTGCAAGATAATAAAAAATAATCATTTTAATTATGTCGTTATTACAAATGAGATATATACAAGGTAGAAACCAAGTATAACAATCGATTTCAAGAAGAAAACAATTTGGTCATTACTGCTTCAATTTTCGTAATCACTGTATTAAGCTTGGAGATAACAAAGGACAATCTTGGCCGCGCTCGTGCGTGTTGGAGAAACAGCTGATGCCAGCTGATATTCTACAATCGGCCGGATCGGCGATATTCCGCGCGTAAACGTTTGAAAGCAAACGAATGTCGTGAAAAGTAGAAACAGATGCGAGGAATTGATAAAGGTAAAAAAAAAACGCAGGTAGAGTGAATACATGCGACAGAGAAATTCTGGTGCTCCTCCACCGAAAGCGGCTCTCCCGCGCTTCTTAGTTGCATGAAAGAAGCGCGCGTGACAAACAGAGCACTTACAAAGCAGATCTTGTTCCTCTTCGCAGTTGACGTGGTCCGTAGGTTCTACCGAGGGATCGAAAAGATCCAATACCGGATAGTCCATGATGCGCGCGGTGGCTTTCTTCAGACTACGTCGTTGCGTGGCATCGGAGCGATGTGAAATTGACACGAGAACTGCGTTCCAATATTCCCAATAATGCTCGGTCTCTTATCATAATACACCGCAGGTACGCGGCGTTCACAGTCACGCACGCACGCACGCACGCACGCACGGCGGAACAGACGAACAAACACGCACCAACACGCACGTTAGTCGTCCTGGCAACTGTGCAACAAGCGAAACACTTTGTGCATTACTATGCTATTGCGAGCCGCTGGATTGAAAAACTCAACGATAGACAAGCGCATCGTAATACGTTTTTCTCGATTATATTTCTTTGCTATCCGTTCACCAAGAAAACTGCGCTTTTCGCCGTTTGTTGAAATGCGATTTAATTCATAATCGCATGCTCACGGTGTTCAGACTTCGCGAGCAGACACAGATAGACAGAACCTGAGCACAGTAAGCACTAAGCAGTGAACCAGAGCGGAATGAGCAGCACTGAGAGTGATCATGCCGGTCTTTATTCTGTAACCGCAGGCACAAAATGCCGCCATGCATTAGCGCCAACTGAGAAAGTGGATATCAACTGCATAGTAACATCCATTTTTCTACACTGCGGGTATACAATTTGTAATATGTGTTTGCATCAACACCGACGAGATATTAAAGATGGTTGGCGCTTATGGAAGTTTGCATGGTTGTAAGTGAGATCTACACAATAGATGTAGATTTTTAAGCCTCAAGCCGTAAGAAATTAACCAATTGTAGTCGAATGCGAGGAGAATAACTGATTGTGATTCGTCTGTCCTTCCCATACAGCATAGAAGATTGAAGCAATATTGCTGCAATGTTACAGATTGCAATGTAATATCGCAGAAGTATTACAGAAATATAAATTAACAATATGCCTGCAAAATATCAGTAATATGCTTGTAATATTCCACAAACATTACAAAACTGTAATTCTTTAAATGTTACAATAATAATAATGTAAAAATAGAAGTTTTTACAATATTTATATAGTACAATCTTTTAGTTTAATAGCTATTTTTTTATGATATAATAATTAATATAATTCATTTTATATTTAAATAAAAAATTTATTGATTTATTATATATATATTATTTGACGGCCATTTCATTAGCTAAGTTTTATATTTATTTTAAATATGAAATCAAAAGATTGTATAATATCGAATTTAGATATAATTAATGCATCATTATCGGATAAGATGATAAACAATTAAATTGCTAAAAACGATTTATCAAAATATTAATTATGTGATCGATGATATATTTATGCCTGTAATGTGAACACAAGAATAAACCAACGCCCGAACTTTATTAATAAATTTCATATCGTAATTTTTTAATTGATTTCAATTGACTCAGAGTGATTTCGAATTAAAAAGAATCACTGCGATTAACTTAGTTCATTAACTTACCAAGCGACTGTACCATATTATTGTATTAATGTGGATAATATTTGTAATTCGGGGCACACACATACATGCTCTATCTTTACGAATAAATTTATCCTTCAGAATTAATACTATTGGAATATTTTATGATTTTATTCTAAAAAATTCCTTTTAGAAAGCACATATCACTAGAAATGCGATTTGTAGAAAAATTAAAATTAGAGATATATGTATACAAATAATTTTCATTTTAGAGTCTTCGTAAAAAATTTATCCAAATACATTATATTATATACGTGATATAATAATATATAATATGATACAATATAATAAGATTATATAAGTTTCTATTTGTCTACTCATTGGTCAAATAATATTTGTAAGCTTTGATATACTTTATAATTTATATAATGAAAAAACGTGAGCATATATAATAAGCAACGTACAAGACTGCTATACCAGAGATCCCGAATTCGATCCTAGACAAAACCGAAACATTTTCATAAGCTTGTAACTCTTCTCGGCAGGCAATGGCAAATCACCGAAGAGTGATCTTTACCAAGTATACTTCTAAAAACAAAAATCACTAAGGCGCTGCGTGAACTGAACTCTCTGTACCCATAGAAACCAAGAAAGTCAGTTGCTTGTCGCACGTAAATACACGTTGTGTTGTATACGGACTTACAGACGTGTTTCTTCCTTCGTGTGATTTTCAATCGTCGAATAATCAATCGTTCGTAATTGTCAGTGATTAATTAATAAATCGGTTAATAAATTCCTCATTTCATCAAGTGAACGTAATCGAAGTATCAGTATGTTAAAACGTGACAATTTATTAAAGAAGAATCTCATTCAAGTCACAAAAACATGTGACTTATTAATATTTACGTACTTAAATGCATTTAATATTTGAATGAAGAAAGTGAATTACAGTAAACCGTTATGTCGAGCACTATTATGGTGCATCCAAATTTATGCCTCTGACTGTTTCAAGAAACTAGAGCAAAATGGAATCATTGAACATTTACAAGGTAATAATAATTTTATAAGTAAGATAATAATAAACTTTTAAAGTGTATTTGGCTTACGTTTTTGTTTTAAATATTCACAATTCTTTGACTTCTAAGAAGCGCAATCGCGGTTCTCATAAGACTTCTCATAAGTATGTAATAAATGCTACGAGTACGATAATGCTTTAAATCAAATTTTGTAAATGAGAAATTGGACAATAATTGCGTGTAATGCCTATTGATATACAATTAAGTCTAACAGTAAGTTTTCGGTACATCAAATTATAAAAAATGTTCTTAGAATTTAATGTACTGAAATAATTGTTTGATTTGTATGTCAATAATAATTTTAATTACGTGCTTATTGCACATAATTATTATCTAATTTCGCTCTTTTATTACATTTTTCTAACAATTTTATTAATGTGATTGAAAAACAATCCAATATTCAAAGTATTTGTTATTCATTTAATATTCATTTTAATTTCATCACTCTAATTTATAATTTAACAAAATTATCATATTTAAAGTATGTGAAAAACAAAGAGATAGTGTAGTAGGGAGGAAAAGTAAGAAAAAATGTGTTTTGTAAATGTGTGAATGCGTCCGATCAGTATACGCCTCGCGCGTAAAGCGCTCGCATCTAATTGAACGTCTATAAAGTCATTCTTAGGCTGAATTCATACCTTAATGCGGAAAGTGAAAAAGCAGAAGTCAATCGAAACTCGCAGTAGTAGTAGGCGATACATTTCGCTTGTTTGCTTCTTTCCGCCAATCTTTCTGATTGGCTTTCGCTTTTCCATTTTTCCGTCAAGATGACGGAAGTGAACCCGGCCTTAGATTATCTGAGATCGAGATTTTTATCATAATCAAAAATGATGTAAATTTGTCAATATGACGTCAAATTAACATTATTTTGATTTTCTTATTCTCCTTGGATTGAAACGAAACAGTATTTCGATATCCCATATCCATTACTACATAAATTAAATATACTTCACATTAACCTTACTTCTATCGGGAACCGCATTTATTACTGTATTTGTGTGCGACTTGTGTATCACATAGGTTATACCCATTCGATATCAATCGTTCGGTATTTTCTCGCATACGATATATCTCACTTATTCAAGAATATCATTTCTGTTGTGGCATATGATATCGTATGTAAAGTCACTAGATTTCTAAAGTACACAATGGGCTTTTGAGTTGCGTCAAAATGGCGAAATTACACCATATGCAGAATTCAACAATGTTTGCTTACTATATGTACTGTTTGCGCATTTTACGATTAACTTGCTCGTTCGCTTGTTTGAAACTTGAAAACTGATATTCGGAGAGGCAATATCATGATCATCATTGATGATAATCAGTACTTACAATGCCAGGTTGCACTTTTCTGTACTAACACTTCACAACGAAAAAACTTATGTTAGACTAAAAGATATACAAATTAAGCATTTGTATAGTATTTCTTTTGGTTCATAAATAAATTATTTACAATTAAAAAATTGATTTATATATTTTATTTTCCCAAATAAACGTTTATAAATACATAGGTTTGAAAATGACCGCGTTAAGATGGAGATAAGTTTGCGGTACTTTAGAAATCTAGTGACTTTAATCGTATGATATTGTATGCGACATCTAGGAAGAGATCTCCTCTCAAGAATAGATATCTCTGGGACGCGATTCCGTAAAGCGGGAAGACTCTTGCATAATGTAATACATAAAACAAGAAATTTAATCAAAGTTCTTTATTTTTATAGAAACAATTTTTTATAGAAAGAAAGAAAATGGAGAACTTTAATTGATTTATTTTTTTTATGCATTATGCAAAAGTTGATGTGCTCGCTTAGTGTCTTTACGCACCTACTGACAGTTGTCGGTATCGTTGCGTAAATATTTTATATGAAAAAGCTGGGGCATGATTTCGTAACTGATTTATACGACAATTATTGATGTCATTACTGATAATTTTCGGTAGGCATTTAAAACAATTATGGCTCCTGCACATATAACGCGGCAACGCTTACCGCGCAGCGGATATTGCCCGCATTAACCATAATTCTATGTTTTTAAGTTGACCTTACAAAATTTCTAGAAATGATGTAATACTACTTCTATCGCGCGATAAAAGTTAGATTGAGTTCAACTTTTATTACGCGGTGAAAATTATATATCTATTATTATATATATCTATTCCATACAAACAATATGTTGATTGGCTATCGCGCCAACTTCTGCCGCGCGGCAAACGTTGCCGCGTTATGTGTGCAAGAATCATACGTTCAACTTTTATCGCGCTGGAAATTATGTATCTGTTATTTCTAAACAAGCGAGACATTGATTGGCTATCGCGCCAAATTCCCTGCAAACGGATGCTTCTGGTTTGCAATGCCGAACGCATCTTTATGCTCTTGGGGGTCGATTCTTTAAACAAGGTGAAAATTAAAAAGCGAGCAAATTTATTAGGTATTGATCAATGAAATAATCAGTATTCTAGTAAATTCTCTCACTTTTATAATTTTCACCTCATATTTTAAGATATAGAATTGATCCCCAGAATCGATCCCCTATTTTCCTTGGGTCGGAAAACAGGAGCGTTTTCCGGCAACAAATCGGAGGCGTTCGTTTGCTCTTTTACCTCGAAAATCGTTCGGCAACTCGCATCTTTCTGCTATATGTCATCTCATCTGCGTTCAATATTAATATTTCTCGAGCTGTTCGATTCACTTCGGATTCAAAGACCGAGCTCGTAGAGCTAAGCATTTTCGCCTAAATTAAATTCATAATCTGTATATATTTATGATAATGCTATCAAATAGAAATTGGTGGAGTACATTATATACAATATTTAATGAGGAAAGTTTTTAATTCTTTTCCTCTTTATAATATATTAAAGACTCTAATGAATACAAATCAAGTGATATAACGTATAAATTGCAGCAATTTATTTTGCAATGTAATATTTTCTTTTGAGAAAACACCTTGCATATGAGTCTGCTACATTCATGTGTAACGATCTATTTTTAGTATATAAGATTATCAGTTTCTAGTAAAGCGAAAGAAATTTTCAATAAATTACAGTACGGTAAATACGGTATTTTATTTATTCATAAAAATAAACAATTTCATTTTATAATCTAACCTTAAAGGACAGTTTACAACTCTGTAGCGTTCGGAATTAATTCTTGGCACTCTTATTCGAAAATCATGTGATGGCTCGCCTTCTGCTAGCTTGCATTTGAGATTTACATTGCCGAACGCACCTAACATATCGCATATATAGCGAAGAATACGATTTTGAAATCGCATGCGATACCGACCGTGCGATATTTTCTGTATACGATAATTATCGATTGGTTTCAAGAATAGACCTTTTGTCCTATTGTCAAACTAACCTTTTTTCGGAGTCATGATTCGCTACGCGCTCTCAGCCAATCAGCGCGCTCACGTGTTATGTTGGTGACTCTCTGATTATAGGTTCTCTAGCGTAGCCGCGTAATCAATGATTGCGTTCAGCAGAGAAAGCAGCTTTGCTTGTAAAATTTTTCAATATGATTTCTTGCTTTTGGTTCCTTCCAGATTTAAATGTAACCAATTATATTGAAGAATTTTACAACAGTTGCAAAGTTGCTTTCTCTGCAGCCATTTTAGGGCACATGGAATAAAATCGGAATGGATTCCAATCAGAATTATTCCGTTTTCCTCAGAAAACACAATAGAAATCTAGGGAATAATGGAATAATTGATCGAAATCCATTTCGATTTTGTTCTGTTGCTATGATTTCGTATCTTACTGATTATTATTAGTTACGTGATTACGCGATATGCGGCAAATACGTTTCATGGAACTCCAGCATAATAAAACTTTATGTCCACGATGCTAGAAATCCGTCCAAGATCTCGGATGAAGAAAGAATTGACTAATCGCAATGGTCATGTGATCAAATTGTTCATATGTGATTTGTTAATTTTTTTCTCTGTCCGAGATCGGACAATTTTTAGCATCATGGACATCGGGCTTTAGGTCTATTTCTTGTACTTTTTGCACTCGGCAACTTCGCTTTCTCTCTTTACAAGGCCAAATATATATTTATTTTATTTGAAATGAAAAATATTTAGCAATTTTATGCAACGCGATCAGATCTGTGTAGTTGTTTACAAAAGATTTGTTCATGTTGCTTAAAAAATTTTTGTATTTTGTATCTGAAGTGAGATAAATAGATATTGAGGTGTTGAAGAGAAAGAAAGCGAAAGTGATGAGTGCAAGAAGTGCAAGCAACGCGACAAACCTAATGTTTATTGGCGGGAAGCGATGGCGTCAATGACGCGTAAATTTAAAGATTGCTTTTTTGCAAACATTAGTTCAATATTTCTTTCGTGTAGGTATTCTAAATTTTCATTATTCTTTATCTGTTCTTATGATAAAGCATTTGAAAGTGGATCAAAGCAGTGTCAAGAATACATTTAATAAAATATGAAAAAGCTTATTGTGTTAATAATATCAAGTTGTTTACATCGTAGGTGAATGGACACACGAAAATGCTCACTTTGCAGTTTGGACAATGTGGGAATCAACTAGGATGTGATCTATTCTCGAAAGTATCCTCCGATATAGGAAGTTCGAGCACTGGCATTTCTTACGGTGCGAATTACGAGTATACGGAAAATACTATCGAGAAATGGTTCGATGGTATCGCAGAATGCGGTCGACATTTTGCAAAGGCAATTCTCATCGATTCCGAAGAGAAGGTCGTGAACAAGGTATGCAAGAACACAAACGCCTCGTGGCTCTATCGAACGAGTAATGTTGTTTATCAGTCTGGTGGTGGTTCCGCCAACAACTGGGCTTATGGCTATACAATTAATAGTCGACGCTTGTCAAACACTATACTGAAAGTTACACGACAGGAGATTGAGAAATTAGATCGATCGCAGGGATTTCTATTGCTTCTTAGTTCAGCTGGTGGTACAGGATCCGGTATAGGAAGCCACATGGTTGAGCTTCTACGAGAGGAGTATGAAACTGAGCCTATTATTGCAACAATTGTATTACCGTTCACCTTTGGAGAAGTTTGTACTCAAAATTATAATACTATACTGACTCTAGCCAAGTTCTCAGATAGAGTAGATTTTTCTGTGTTAATCGAGAACGAACAGACATACTCCATGTGTACCAATTTATTGAAGAATTCTAATACTACATTGCATGACATGAATAGCATCATTTCTGAGAATCTACTTGCTGTTTTTCAACCTAACAACAATGCAAGATGTAACACAAATTTTTTAATATCCAAAATAGCTACTCATCCCAATTTTAGATTTGTAACAGTCAAGAGTACTCCACATACTCCTATAACATCTCTGCAATATGAATCTACACACAAATGGGAAGTATACATACGTCATTTGAAGCAGACTCTTCGAGTACCAAAGTTAGAAGTGGAATTAACTAATGCTCAACTAAAGATACCAAATCCTATGCCAAGCAAAACAGTAATGTCTCACATATATAGTCCTTGTGTGTCTAATGTTCTTGTAACACGTGGCAGATTTGTGGAAAATGATGTTATTGCATTGGAAGATTTGCAGAAAAAACATCTATACCCAGAATGGATTACTTTGGATTCCTTTACTCATTTGCATCAAGAACGTAGATTTCTTAATCGAGATAAGTTTCTGGCATTGGTAAGCAATAATTCTGAAATACATCGCCCATTGGACCTATACCTAAATAAAGCATGGGACTCTTATAAATGTGCAGCTTTCTTGCATCAATATAAACAATTTGGTTTGGAAGAAGATGATTTTTTGCAAGCTTTTGCAAAAATGGAAAACGTAGTGCAGGAATATAAAAACTTAAAAAGCCACAATGGAAATTGAATTTTCTAGGCTGATATTCATAATCTATTCTTATTTCAAGATGTAATCAAGAAGTAATATTTTAAGATGCTAATGCACAGCTCTCTGATTGGTATGATGTCTGAGGATTGTACTTAAGAGTCTTAAATATTAAAAGTGACTATGAATACTGATCTTATAATTTAATATTCGAAAGAGATATTTTTTTTATTTGACTTTAACTGACAATGTACCCGTATACTTAAGAAATAGAAAAAATGAATCCAAAATTAATTTCATATTTATAAAATATCTTTATAAAAAAACTTATTGTAATTTTATATAGAATAAACTAAATAAATTCTAAAATACAATTATTTAAAAATGTGAGTATCGTACAATAAAAGTTTGTTGTGTATATATGTATATATTTATTAAAATAAAGATTATTTGAATAAAAATATATTAAGTACCTAAACATATCAATAGATTTATGTACAAATTTTAATCCTGATTGATAATACCTGATTATATTTATTCATATCAGCTTAAAAATATGCAGAAATTCATCATTTCAAAACTTCAGATTTTTTTAACTTTTGATCTTTTTCTTAGATATAATTTATTTCCTTTTTAGATTCTTTCTTCATCTCTCCTACACTTTTTCGAAGTAGTGTGTAGGTGCTTACGCGAGACCTTGAATGTCACGGTCATGGTTACTACGAGATGAAGAGGGACAGCGAGTGGTTGTGACGTCATTTGGGAATCGACCAGGTTGCGGCTACAGACACAATGACGAAAGAAACTTTCGAGGAGGAAGTAGTATAGAGAAAGAAGTATTATAGGTGGGAGAGCGGGCGTCAATAGACGAATAAAAGACTGATTATTGGAGAAAAGCGAGATGAGAAGAAGCTTTGCTTGCAGATATGCGACATGCCGCATGTGTCTCCTCATAATATATATTCCGTTTCTTTCACATTTGTTCGTCACTGTTAAACTTATAATATTATATCTAATAATTTGAATTATTTTTAACCATTTCTTTAGGTCGCTACTGCTCCTACCTAATACATCACTAATTTAATTAAAACTATAGAGTCAAACAATTGAACTCAAGAAAATGTATTGAATTTGATTCAAATTTAATTTATTATTTACTAAATATACACATTAATGCAGATGATGTTTACTTTGAAACTATATACCATAGAAATGGATTAATTTACGTTTTGATATATATAATATATGGAAGTTATAAAACAAAATGTTATTTAACTGAAGCGATTGTATTACCATTGTTTCTTGATATTTAACAGTGTTTCAAAACGTATAATTGCGTCCCTATTGTGTTACAATAAATATCTTATATATATGCATATATATGTGTACACACGCACGCACGCACGCACGCACGCACGCACGCACGCACGCACGCACGCACACACACAC
>Ga0157364_1002161_pt1 | contig 17937 bp, 10 predicted proteins | sample AttsexASBM2_FD_111476 | JGI IMG/M metagenome (GOLD analysis project Ga0157364, IMG submission 111476) | Fungus gardens microbial communities from leaf cutter ant in Ribeirão Preto, State of São Paulo, Brazil - Atta sexdens ASBM2 | ecosystem: Host-associated > Fungi > Mycelium > Unclassified ...
AAATATAAATATATGTGTATATATATATATATATATATATATATATATATATATATATATATGTATATTGAAATAAATTCATTTAATTATTCTCTTCTTTCTCTTCCTCTTCTTTAAAAATGGATATATTTCAATTAATTTTTTTTTCAATCGATGGAGAATTGATTAAGAGCCCATAATATATAAAAGTCGATAGATTTAAGGAACTTCAAGATATATAAGTTCAAAAAAAAAAAGAAAAGAAAAATTTAGAAACGCGAAAAAAATCTCGATTTAGAAAATTGCATTGGGATCTTGTGGATCCTAATGTATACAGCTAAGATTAAATAGGAATTGCACAATCGAAATCCGTAACTGTTTGCATTTTTTTTAAATAACTTGTAATAAATCTTATAGTTAGATTTTTTTATGTCTTGCCAAAAGATTTTTATAATTTCTAATCATTCGACATGTGCACTGTGTTAAATTTTCTATTTAATCTATTAATTTAATTTAATTTGAAAAGGATAACAATTCTATGCGGTTATTGTGGCCAGTTATTATAGAAATTATAATTTATCAAGAGACATAAATATTTCTTCTTCTTGTATAATATATTTTACTTGCTTTTACGACGATTGTCTAATTATTTATCCAATTATTATAACTCCTAAATAATAAATTTGTGTTTTTTTTTACCAGATAATGAAAAAGCAGACCTCAATCTTTTAGATAGATAGCAATAATTGATTTGTTAATGTGCGATTATAATAGTTCAAGCTGATTTCTATTGATTATCCTTCAGTTTGCATTGATTTGTTAATAGTTATTGAATTTTGCAGGTGTGTAACTGGTTTATAAATGCTAGGCGACGCATTCTTCCTGGAATATTGAAAGAGGCTGGTGAAGATCCAAACCGTTACACAATATCACGTCGTACTCGTCGCGTAAACTCTAGCAGTCCCCTTCGGCATGGTCGAAGAACTCCTCTCGAACCGATTGAAGACGATTCACCAGCACAATGCAACGTAAACTTTCCACAACGTGGATTGGAAGAGCCCACATATCGGTAAATATCTCTTTCTGCATCTCAATTATCCTATACAATTAATCTATAATTAATAACGAAGAATTCCATCGACTCAACAACGCCGACTTACTTATATGAAAAAGCTCGATAAGATTTAATTTGCTTATCAACTAATTTGCTTATCTAATTCGCTAATGTGCTAACAATGGCGAAGTTTCTTTTTTTTGGAAAATTAAGAAAATAAAGAGGGAGAATAGATTAGATGTGTGAAAATATTAGATGTATCATTCAAGATTTGCGTACGCAGAAGCGAGGACTGTCCGAACGATTACGAGAGCAGTTTGAACGACTACCACAGCGAGGAGGAACCTTTGATAAGATGGCCCAACGTAATCGTTCGTCCTTACGCTGAGGCTCAAGTCGAGCAATTAGACGGCGACGCTATTTCTCATCCGTATGCTCGACGAAGGCAAGTTTTTAATTGATACAACAGTTGCGTCCAGTATAAAAAATAAGCGGGAGCTTTGCAACTGTTGTAAGTTTGCTAAAATGCCTTCTAACAGTTTTTTTTGAGCTTTCAACACATTCGCTAAACGCGATCGCCATTTTCTCTGACATAATAAGATAAATAAATAATTGAAAAAGATACATAGACAATCAAAAAAAAAATAAGGAAAAAGAATCGTGTATATGAAAGTCGAGCGTTTTCAAGTAACATGTATTTTTCGGTGGTTGAGAATATTCGCTGATTCTCGCGCGCATCTAACACTATATCCTGGCGTTGTGAAAAATAATATAGACGTCAAATTTTAAGAACAATAAATTAAAGACAATGTTTTTTTGTAGGCCTAATCCTTCATCCAATATGGACAACTCTGAGAGTTCTGCTCAAGAAGAACCTGCTGCATACTGGAGCGCACCCCGTGAGCATCTAGTATCGCCCGTCGTTCAACAGCACATCGCATATCGTGGCCTGTCGACGCGAAGTCTTGAAAACGCTTATTTTCACGAACACAATGGTGATTCATTCAATATGCTCGTCGAACTTGCGGTAAATTTACCATATGCAATTTCTTTACCCAACACGCCTTCACCAGAGTCTCGTCTTTCGACGTCTTCCCCATATTCGTCACCTTCGTCTTCTGTTCCATCTTCTCTTCCATCAATGGAAGAACCTTTACACTCGAGAGATACAACGATATCGTAATTATCGTTACCATTGATAATCGCGGCTCAATGGATATGACGACGATATAAAAGGTAAATAAAAGACAAAAGTTCCTCTCAAAAACCTAGCAAATTATTACACTTTTTAGAAATTGTTACAGTTATATCAAAGCAGTCATTATCGTCATGTTGATCTCATTGCTATTATTAAAGGATCTTTTTTCTCTAAGAGTTGAAAAAATTAGGCATTTTAGGAATGTTTTAAAGGAAACATTGGACCATAATAGCGAATAAAAGAAGAAATCTAATATATATAGATGCAAACATTAAGAAAAGGTATATATATATATATATATTTTTATAAGAAATACATATTAAATATAAATATAAATATTAAATATATGTATTTCGCATATAAAATATGCGATATATATATTTTTTTTTGTTCGAAATTCATATTAAATATATCTTTTACGTGTAAAAAATTCAAAAATTTTGAAACAAAATATGCATATTTAATATTTAATATTTCTTATGAATATCTCTTAATATTCGTGTTTGGATTTCCTCTCGCTATTATGATCCAATAAATGTGTTTGTGAGTGTTCTAGGATCTTTCCATTTTGGAATTTGTGATTATGGGTTGAACCTACAGACTTCTATCTATCGCAATCGATATTGCCGATTTCTCCATATTTAAAAGCAGTCCCAAGATACGATTTCATTTATGCGTTTTTGTTTTACGACAAATTTTTCAAGTTTTTTGATTGGCTATAGAATAGAGAGATCCGGAGACCTCTCTATCTTGTACACATTTGTATACGCAAAGTTGAAATGTATTAAACATGCGTTATTATACATGGTTTTTATATAATACTATATATTATATAATATATATATACTATATATATATTATATTATATTATGTAATACTATATATTATAATACTATATATTTATAATACTATATATTTATGTATTATACGTACGTTTTATACGTATTATACATACGTATTATACATGCAAGAAATTACTCAATTCTAAATTGTCATATGACAAAAACGCACAAATAAAATAGCAAATCCTTATTCTGTGATTCTTAACGCATTTCGTAAAACGACTAAGGATGGGACTTCATTTTGGTTGTCGTATGACAAAAATGCATGTAGAACAGAGAGATCTCTTCGAATCTATATCAAAAGGCTTTAAAAATTTATCGTACAACAAAAACGCACAAATGAAATCCCACTCTTAATCTTGCCAAATAATTAAACATGATTGGTTGGACCACAGGTTGGACAGCAAAAAACTAGAGATCCATACATGATGTATGCACACCGCTGTTGGTGAAGGAATGAGGATAGTCTATATTTCTTTCTCGCTTGGAGAAATTTGACGAAATCTTTATGACCAGTATCTGATTAAAGGATCTCTAGTAAAAATCAGTCATGCTGATTTGTTCGGTAAGCATGCCTAGTCGCTTTGCCGTTTCGAACCCAATAATAATGAAAGTTACAGAATAGGTTTGCTGGACGGCTTCTTCAAATTGACGTATTCTCACGAATAATATCATAGAGACAAAATCACTAACAATTTATAACATTATCACATGATATACTCACAGACATATGTATATGTAAACTAAAGGACAGCTCAGAATCAAGTTCAGTTGTATCACATGAAAATCGATAGTCGATAATAGAGATGTGTTCTATTTTTACATTCACACGTTATAAGCATTGTAAGAAAATATAGTGGAAATAGACAGAGAATAGATCAGAGGTTGCTAGATCATTCGGAACTTACCTTACCAAATATTAAATAAGGATGACATGATGACACCCTAGGAACATCCAGATAGAAATTCGAATATTCCCATAGAAGTCTATGATTGAATTATAATAAAGAGAAGAAGAAATCCAAAATGGACGTAAAAATTTAGAAATGTTCGTAAAATAACTTATACTATATCTTTTACATATAAAAAATTTTAAAACGTTTGAATGTTTTCTGTAAAAAAAATTCTTAAAAACACCTTATTTTTTCAGCACCTAGACTAACATCTTCCCTTAATATTATGAAATAACATCAGTTGTCAAATAGTTAAGAATTTATCTGATAAGCAGAAACGTAATAATTTCTAACTTTTTGGGAAGAGAATTTTACAGCAGTAACGAATACAATGACATTTAATGTCTATGAAACTCGATTGTACTATTTTATTTTACATATAATTTTGGTATTCTATACTCATTTTACAGTTTTCATATTATCTTGATTATTCTATTTCTGTTCACGTCGTTCTTGAATTTCATTATGTTTCAGAAACTTTTAAGCATTGAAAATGTTTTCTATTGCCTTTGCGAATCGCATTTATGTTTAATAAACGCGAATGAAATATTTGTCAGGATAATGCATTTTCGCACAAATCGAGCTCTCGAGATCACTACTCGTCTCATCGTTTTAAGTTTATCGACAAAGTAAAACAATTAAATTGAAATAACAGGTGAATAAACCTCTTACATAGTGTAAATATAGAAGTAATACGTCTGAAAATACGCATTCTCTTGTATAAAAACAAAAGAAGAGCATATGAGCCAAAGACTATTGTTATATTTTGTTAGTGCTAACTATTATATAAGTATAGTACTAATTAAATTGTGTTAATCGCGATAGATTCTTAGACAGTATAACGTAGCAATTTTTGTCTGTAAATGTCACGAGAGACGATTAGGCGACAAATCCGCTTAAAGAAACTGCGAGTATATTATATACGTGAGATTCGTTACATGTGTGTACATGTGTATATTCGTGTGCGAATTGCCATATAAATTAAGATTTTCTGCTGCATTACAAGAGTTACATTACATACATTGACCGTGAAGAGACTATAATGTGGCAAATAATAAACAGGTGTTCATGGACAAAGTTGTTAAATGTACAACTGAAGTTTATTTTAATACAATACAATCTTGTTATCATAGTAATAAATCAAATATTTTTGTTTCGATTCTCCTACACGTTTAAAATAGTGCTATTTTGTAATCGCTGATGTTACAGCGACGCTAAAGCATGTGGAGGGGGATAAGTGGAAAATTTTGAAAAATATTGCATATGTGCCATAATTCGGATACACAAATTATCTGTCTATACATAATAGTGTAACGTAAGTGATTACAAAATGGCATTACTGCACATTAATTGATTTCATTATGACATTCAGTTTTAATTCGAAATACGAATTAAAATTCTATCGAGCTCTACTTGATATTAAACTGATAATTATGATATTATTATTCATTTTTATCCTCCATTTTTGTCCCCGCGAAAATTAACTTCCGAAAAGTCCTTGGGACCGTTCATGAATAACAGTTCAATATTCATTTCATTTACTTATCATGGCTTACTGAAGGTTTTTATAGTTATAACAAATTTTTTGATGAAGTTGAAGATTTCTTCTTAGTAAAAGTGTAGCGAACGATTACAAGGGTTTTTCGATTGTATTTATTTCTTAAATTTCAAGTAGAGACTTAAAAATACTACACTGCCAATCACGCAATGAGTGAAGTGTCTTAAACTCTCCATTTTTTAAATTGTTATTGAAGCACATTTGGAATTCAAGTAATGCCGAGTAGTATCATTTTATCCTTGTTTAATATTCGGTGCAAACAAAAATAAAATGATACATTGGAGCACTCGGTTTTCCGAATATAGATTATCCGAACATGATTATCTTTATATACTGAGCGTTTGTAGAATTTATCGTATTGTAGGAGAGATCGACCTGACAAGCGTTCTACTTTATTGTACAAAACTTATCGATCTAAAATTGTGCCTTCCCTCGAGACGTCCTAAATCATAAGGGACGTCTTTTAATTCATAGTTACTATCATTAGAACTGTTTGCTGTAAGCGATAGTGAAGCGAACACCTTACTGAGTTCATGTCAATTCAAGTAACAGCATTTTCGCGCGTTTTCTACACTTGCGTATGAGCCATCCAGGAGAAGAAGAGTATATACTCTCTAAATTCTTTGAAATGGATTCTCATTCTAAAATATAAAAATTTAACTAGTCTTAAAAAAGAGTGACTCAATTTTTAATTAAATCTTTAAAAATGAGATTTCATTTCTTACAGATGAGATTTATTTTAAAAGTTTTAGAGAGTATCCTTTTAATACGCAAAGAGTTCACGCAATTTCGATTCAAAAAGACTCTACAAGATCATCTTGGGAACGCAGAATTTTTTTTCACCAAGTAAGTATGATTATCAAAAGGAAAACGAGTCGATTGGTCCCGTTTTCTGATCTCTTAAATTAGTGTTAAGATATAATCTTCGCTATAGATATTATAATCGCACGTTTTTTTCATTTTCAACATACTATAAAACAATGAAAATGTGAAAAAAATATTTATAATTTAACTTTCAATATCTATCAAATATTTGTAATTTCGCATGAATCATAAGTTAATAATTAAACGCAAAAGGAGTATCTATGTTCTGCTGATAAGAAATGACTTATGAGTGTAGAAAACGCATGATCGTCCTGTTGCAGAACGAGGGTTGATCTAAACTCGATAAGGAATTCGCTTCCATCAGTTTGTACATTTTGGATAATTGATTGAGATGAATTTGTTTCTGAGAACATTCTCCAGCAGGACATAAGATTTTTCGCATTTGATTTAATCTATGATGCGATTGAGAATTCTGAATGTGTATTTTTTTTTTCTTTATGTCATGATAATATTGGAAAGTAACGATCGAAAATAACGCGATGGCAATATCTACGGTGAAAACTAATCTTCGGAGGAGAATCTATTACTTGTATTAATTAAAAAGATTCTCTTCTGAGAAGAGAATCTTATAATTGAAAAGATTCAGAGAACAAATCTGACTCGCTTTTCTGAAACTAATTGATATCATCACATTTACATGAGGAAAAAGAATCACGCGTTCCCGAGATGATCTATCAACCATCATCATTGCATCAAAACTACAACGTTGCTTAATATTATTAAAATGTTCCATGCTATCTGGGTTTAAATCGAAATTGCGCACTCTTCACACGAGGAATAACTTGTATTCCTATTCAATTGCTATCTTGGATGGTGAAAGGATTTTGGCACTTCGCGCGATGAGCTGCGACTTGTATCTTATGTTTTGAAACTTGCCGAGACGAAGTACCTTGTGGAACTGGATTTGTCTCCATCAAAACTATGCGAAAGTCAGGCTTACTGGCTACGGAGAAAATGGCTTGTCCAATGCCCTTTTGTCGTACAGACACATCGCGATAAATATCTTTATAGGCACGTTCGAGCATTATTATTAATTACGTGAACCTGTTCTACAACTATTTCCATGTGTCAAACAGGTTATATTTTTGGATAATAATTAAACATGTATGTAAATCCATGTATGTAAAAAATTACTACAATATATGTGTGTGTGTGTGATCAGATTAAAATATGGATTTAACACATTGTTCGATATAAAAAAATGAATTTGAACATTTAAACGTGTAATATTTAGTGACATTTTTACATTAAAATAATCATACACATATATTGTATTCATTTCTTGCACACTTGGATCTGCAGTATGCGCGCAAAACTATTATAGATCATTTGTACATCGTTCTGAGTTTGATTTATACGTACATACAGAATTATGTGATGATCAATAGAGTAGTAACTGTAAGAAATTGATCGATTATTCATTCAATTGTACTCTTAAAACTCACTACTCTATTGTAGAAATATGCGTAACGTACAAATCTTTTTAAGCACGTATAACGTTTTTTAATACGCGAACCGTTTAAAGCAGACAAGAAATTTCATTCTGCGCGTTATTAATATCACTGTACTTTCAGACAATAATTACACGTGCGCGTAAAGTTACATATTCAATTTGTAAAAGAATACATCGAGTTTAAGTTTCATTTATACCCATATACGAACACGTATTATGTACGAATCTTCATAGACATGTATAAGCATTAGATACAACATGAACCTGTTATGAGCAGTTTCACTCTCTGCGCCGATAAGCATATCGCTATACTTTCAGACAATAACTAAATACGTGCGCACAAAGCTATCATTTGTAAGAAAGTACATCGATTTTAAGTTTGATTTATACGTACATATTACGAAAAATAAAATGTACACGTGCCATAAAATACTTGTCATTATTTAAGATCTGATATACCTATACTTTATAGCTAATCTTACTTTATAGCTATTACTTTATAGCTAATCATGTATTTAATGTAATCGTTAAAATCGTGTTTCTCTTAAAAAATCCTCATAGCGTTGGACCGCTAAGTCGTAAGTCGAAATCGATTCCTGATCTTTTCTCGTCTAATTTGGCATAAAAAAAAGGCCTAGGAAAAAACTCACAAGTTAAACATGTACTTAATTAATTAATTATAATCGATATTTGTTAAATAAGCCTAACGCGAAAAGTTAGCGTTTTCGTTATTGTTAACGGTAATCTTTATTATCTAACCGTAATTACCTTTCCCTCTTTAACCCCCTTTTTTCTTCTTTTTACAGCGACGTCTATATACCGCTATCTTCGTAGATGTCTCTCGATTTTCTCCTTTTTCATTCCCCAGCTGGTTCTTTCATTTTACATAACGCCTGTCTTCCTTTTCCGCGTGTCTCTTCGTTCTCTTGTTCCCAATATCATTCCGTATTTAGATACAGCGACGGCTCATTCGAGACGATTTGTTCGCGACGCAACACTTCGCTATTCGAGACGACACTGTGTCTTTACTTTAAACTCCTTATCAATGCGTGCGAATAAAAATCTAAACGAAAATCAAAGAAGTATAGGCTCTAAAGATTAAATCAATAAAGGAATATAATGCTAATGAGAGCCGACACTGTTGTACGTAATAAACTATAATATTTTAATTACCAATATGTTAATTACCAATTACAGACATTTCGACCACATGATTCGATCATCCTGTATCAATATTATTTTTCGGAGTCAATTAGAATCGTTATAACAAAGAGAGTAAATACCATTGAATCATCGTTAGACTGTTGCCCATTTATTTAAAAACTTTATAGTCGTCTGTACTTAAGTTAGCTGAATATTCAAACAAGAATTCCATCATTTAGTTAAAATTATGTTAATAATTGAAAGTTTTTAGCAACGCTATTGATAGTCAATGTATTAAAATTAATTATATCAATTAGAAAAACTTACTCTGTGACTCAGCATAACGATGATCCGTTATAAATTCGATGTGATTATAACTATATCTTGAAAGCATGTGAGAGGACATTTCGTGTTCGTATTGTTTATAAGTATAAGTGTTAAGAAGAATACATACATACATATCAACATAAAAATTGACAAAACAAAATTATAACTTATCGAACAAACAACAACTAAATAAATTACTAACATAAACCGGAAAATCACTAAATAAAAAATCAACGATACAAATTTTATAGCTTGTAAAGCAAGGAAACATCATTTTGTCTTTTTAAGTTATTGTATAACGGATCCAACATTTTCATGTCATTTTGTAAATTCAGTTAATTTTGTTGCTTTTTTACATCGCTTCCGAAATTAATCTTTTATTAAACCCTTGTTCTTCATTCAAAATCTTAAAAATGTCTTAGAAATGTCCTCTCACACGCTTTCAAGACATAGTTATAATCATATCGAATTTATAACGAATCGTTATGCTGAGTCACAAAGTAAGGTTTTTCTAATTGATATAATTAATTTTATTAACGCATTGACTATCAACAGCGTTGCTAAATATTTTCAATTATTAATACTTATTATACAATTATTAATACAATTATTAATACTATTTTAGCTAAATAACGGAATTTTCGTATTTAGCTGAATACAACAGACTATGAAGTCTTTAAATTTGGACAATAGCCTAATGATGATTTATTAATGATATTTGCTCTATCTTTGTTATTCTAATTGACTCCGAAAAATGATATTGATACATTGAGAATGACCGAATCATGTGTGGTCGAAATGTCTGTAATTGGTGATCAACATAAATATTATTACACATACAATTCTATTGGCTCTCATTCGCATTATATTTCTTTATTGATTTAATAATTAAAAAGCTTCTGAGAGTCGACGCTAGTCGATTTTAGTTACACACAATAATTGTATTATTTTCAATTCACACATAAGATAAAATAATTATACATTAGAAATCTAAGATTCTTCTCCGTTTTTATTTTGCGTCAATCATTGGCTCATTGTATTTCTTTAATTATATTTCTGCAACACTTGACTGTCACTTGTATTTAATTATGGACACATCTATATATGTAATTCCAAGACGCCATTTGTATCAATATGGATACATATACATTTTATAAATATTTTAAAAGACATGAAACAATAAATTTAACAATATTAAATGAAAAAATCAAGAAGTATGTTCAAGACAATAAAGTAAAAAATTTGGTTAAGGCGAATCTTAGTGCCTTAAGGGCATTTACAATGAGATTTTAAGGCTTTAAGTTCTAAGCCATAAACTGTAAGAAAGTGATTAATCTAGGCGTGTCCAATTTGAGCTCTGGCGCTAAAATGCAAAACTATCGGCGCAAAAAATTCAATGTAAGGTTTCAGGGATTGCACAAGGATGGCCGTAAATAAGTTGTAGTCAACACACGTTTTGATCAACCTACGATTCTGACACGATTCACGACCATTCGTCCTTAGGCCCTTAAAATCTTATTGTGTACACCTTTTAGGCAAGGCACACAAAAAACTTAAAAGGAAATTGACCAATCACGATAGAGACCGTAAAGCCATAACGTAAGCAAATCCAACATGTTCCTCGCTGCTTACGTTTTACTGCGCAAGTTTTTTCTGTGAATTTTTTTTTTAACTGAAAATTGTAAAATTCACACAAAATTATTATTAGATACTTTGCTTTATTAAATTCGCCTTGATCGAACATAATCCTTTAATTATAAATTGAAATTTTTACATCAATTTATATTTAAAGGTATAGAAGTTAAAATGCAAAAATATAATAATAGGTCTGTTTTTTATTCCTGCATTAGATTGCACTAAAACTTTCTTTCTCGCTTTCGCCAAATATCAAACATATATCTGACTAAGTTCTAAAAGTACAGTAATTCAGCCACAAAAAAACAGAGCCAGGATGACAGGCAATCAATTGAAAAAATCAAGGTAATCAAAGTGTTAAGTTCTCAATATCCTGACTCTTATTCCCCCTCGATCGAAAATTGGATGAGATATATTCTTGAATGACGCGCTGCCCCACCGCACGAAATGATCAACGAGGGCTCGGTGAGTAAGGAGGGTGAATCTCAGCGCGTAATTCGAGGAGGGAGACAGTAGTCTCGTGCCAGAAATCGACGATGAGGGCCGCGCGTGCGATCAGTCTGAAAGTCAGCGAGCGCGAGCCGCTGATCATTCTCGGCTGATTCTCGGCGAGCGAGCGAGATCACGGGACCGAATCCAGCGCGCGTCACAATCATTTGACATATCGTGCTCGCAAGCGGAAACGATCGTGATCGATAAGGACCCGCTTCCAAATCACCAGCGTCCGGCAACGATTATTTTAAATTCCCAAGAATTCTATCGATTATATTTCATGGAAAATAATTCCGTCGAAACTGATAAAGACATAGAAGTACGAGACATACGGATAGAATCTTTAAAAGGTGGCATGGGGTGTCTTCGAGGGAGAAATATTCAAACTCACTCGCGCACGATTTAATTTGCAGCAAAAATCATCAACGGAAACAAATTTCCAGAACGTTTCACGTCGCATTTAATCACGGACGGAATATTCGACGCGATATATCGAGCTCTTCAACCGACACCCCGCTGCAAGGACGCGAAGATACCGTCGTTCATCAGTGTCGCCGAGATGAAGAAGCGTCGCGGATAAAATTCGACGATTTGCGATGCTAGAGCGCGAGCCGCGATCAGGAGGAGCGTGTACGCCGATATCCGCTCGGCTGTTCTCCGGATAGCGAGATAAGAAACGGGTGTTCGTTAACGACGCGCAGAGAACTGGATCGCCCCGGCTCGCCTCCTTCTCGCCGTTCCATTTTTCACGGCCGACAATGCGCGCCGGATAAGGTGTCCGTGTCCGCGCGTGTACGCGCGTGTACGCGCGTGTACTCTTCTTTCTTTCTTTCTTTCTTCACGCCCGAAAACCGGGCGGGGCAGAGGGAGATATGCCCGTGTAAATTAAGTTATTTCATCGACACGATCACCGGCCACACGAGGAAGCACATCGCGTCGGCAGAGCGCGATCGCGGTGCGCCGCGCCGCGGCTCTCTTTAATCAACTCTGTTAATCAGTGTGTGTCAAGATTACCCTACATATCGTCCCACCGGCGGATTCGTCCGCCAAGTATTGCGGCTGAATTAAAGGTGAGATATGGTACTCGCGTGGTTTACGTTAGTTTGAGTTAGCTTAGGTCGCGGCTTCCCAGTCGAGGCGAATTAAAATATATCCATAACATCTATGTTATATATAATTTCACACTCATGTCTGTTTCTATTAATGTAGTTATAATTTTAATTACGCTGTAATTAACTCTTTTTCTAGTTCTAAGAAAAGATAAAATGTAAATTGGACTCTCTGAATTTAATTTATATTGGTAGAAACAGCATCAATATAAATATAATATAACATACTATTACATAAGTTACATAAGTTGTCGAGTGTGAAATTTTTATGTAGATTTTATGTTACTTTTTAATTAGTGTCGAGGTTGATATTAGAATTAACACCTCGAGATTAAAAATTTTTACGTATTTTTCTTCTTTAATTAAAAAAATCTCTTTTATTTATTAAATATGCATAAATCGCATATTATATTATATAATATCATAAGTTTTTTAGTAAGCGCGATGATGTTCCAATCCTTTACTAAATACGATGGATCGTTCATGACCGCTAATTTCATTCATTCTTTATATAAAATATATATTACAATATATTATAATATACTATAATGAATAAAAAATATATATAAATTATTAAGTATAATTCTTACATAGACTTAACATCTTCAGAAAATATTCATAAAATTGTTAAAAAAAGGAAAAGAGATCATTTAGCCAAGTGCTCCTAGCTAGTATTTGAAAGAAAAGAAATGTGCAAGACATGAATAACCGAATTGTATATAATAAGAATTAATCACTGAAAATTTATAAGAGTTATTGTTTTGCATCGAGCTAGAAGTATTATTTGAACGGTTTTATTTTTATTCTCACGAAGCTGAACGAACGTTCCTATAGCGCAATTCTTTTTATGTCAGCAACAAGTGGCCGCAGAAATGCCTTTCTTCCCTTCCTCAGTGATGTCAAACTTAATCGAGCGTCAAAACCTCTTTCTTTCAACGTCGCCTGCCAGACTTCTTTTCCTGCGCCGCCTCAGTTTTTTTCTCCGTATTACCATTCAAAAAAGCGTTGCCATGATGACGGACAGGTGGATCGCAGGACGAGCGCCGGTTTGCTGGAGTAAGCGAACGGGTTAATCTCCGTGGTTAAGCACGTGTAGTGAATACGCGAAGCTTATGATTACTGATCGACCAGTCCACATGGTTATACATGGTGGATGTGGCATAACGGTTGCGTGTGCATTTTCACAGTGCGCGGCGCATATTTTCTGAAACCGAGGCAACGCCAAAGACTTGATTTCACGCTACCACGTTGTCGACCGCGCACGTGGAAGAATGAACAATTGCACGCGATATGATCTCTATTTATTTTTGATACCGTACAGATAGATGAATAAAAATTGCAGGAAGATCTGATGGTCGAAATCTGATGACTAAATTAATTGAGATTAATTGAGATCGTGCTACGACAGTGGAAATTTATTAATCCTTCGGTATTGACGGTGGGTCTGTATTCATTCAATTGTAGGTCAACAGCGGGATAATTTGAATATTTCAAATATTTTAAACAATTTCTCGAAAAATAATAATTGTATCGTTTACTTAAAATATGTAGCAGGAAACTCACATGTTTAAGGAATATTTACCAAAAGTATAAAAAATTAATCTTTAAATCTTAAGGTAATGCCATTTTCGATTTCCTCCTACAATTTTAATGAAGCTCTACTTTGAGGGGCAATTTGGATATTTTAAAGGATAATTTGAATAAAAAAATTAAAGGATAATATTAAAAATAAATATTAAAATTATAACAAAAATCAAACTTTATATTAAAATATTTGAACTCATAATTTGGCTCCATAATTTGGCTCTGTTTATATACGTAGATTTCATAAAAGCTTAAAGCAGGATATTTTTATAAACTGCAGTAACAATTGAAATTTTTTATTTACTTTGCTTAAAACTCTCCACAGACTTCCAATAGATATCTTTTCAAACCTACATAAATATATAGACTACCATATCTTCTTTACTATTAATCCTAAATATAAAACATGGCGTCTCAAATTTTTTTTGAAATTCTTGCAAACGCTTATTATTATCCAAATTTTCTCACTATTCAAATTGCCCAGCTGTACCCTAAATATCTTTGTTAAAAATGTCAAACAATTCATTTTTCTTTGCTATAATTTTTATTATGTTAGCTGCAAAATTGTTCTTTTAAAATTTACTTAATGTTCTTTTTTATACGAGTTATGTCATTTTATTCCTTGAATTAATTACAACCTTTTTAATTAAACGGGTTTTTCAGATCCAATATAAGTAAGACTCATTTTCATAGTATATAGTTATAATTTTAAATATTAAATGTTACTAAAAAATTCATTAATGAAATTTATTCATGAATTTCTTGGGAAGCTTTAATCTTTAGATATAATCATGGTCGGTTCATAATTTTTTATTTTAAATAATGTTTTAAGATGAGACCCTCTGATTGATTCATAATATCTTAAGACTGTTTTTAAAACATTTTTAAATATAAGAATCGACTATGAATGGCATATATATTACAAAAACGATCTTAACTATGTTACAGATTTTAGCGTTAATTTCGAAAGATTAAAATTATAAAATGTTTTTCATTAATTCTCTAAGCAAAATTAACGGAAAATTAGTCAATAAATACATTATCAACAAATACATGAATGAAATGAGATATCGTTTCACTTAGAAAAGACGTATTAATAAAATCTTGCATAGATCTATCTTAAGTAATTAATCGCATAATTAAGCTGTTAACACTTAGATCTCCTCGATGTACAACATTACTTTATTCCACTCTCGACCTCTTCGTATGAACGGTACACGTATATATCGGAGACTCGTATTATAAAGTCAAGATCGCGACCTCGCAAGCTGCGTTGCGGCAGTTCGCGAATCTCTGAAAATCCGGATTTTTCATAAGTTTACTCGTCTGATTGGGACTCACTTAACTGGTTTCGAATCGAACCCAGGTCTGAATATAAATTAGTTCCTGTCGGTGCCTCATTCGGGCCGGTGGCTTCACCGATCGTCCTCGTCTTATCATCATGCATGCGGATATCGATCCGCTATCGATTTTTCTATTGAAAGAAATTTCCAAATTAATACAAGAATTAACATTAACTTTTTCACTCATTAAAAAGAAAATAAATTAGTACACTGAGAAAAAAATATAGTTAATTTTAATAAATGTTTAATTCAATAATGCCAATTAAACATTTACTTACAGTAAGTAAATATTTGTTCAATAAAAAAAATGATTATTAAATCAAATTAACATTTCTTGTATCAAATAAATATATCTTTATATTTAATAAATATTTAGTTAGCAGTATTCAATTAAATATTTATTAAAATTGACTATATTTTTTTCAGTGCATGAAAATAAAAAATGATATAAAAACCAAATAGTTCCTCACTTCAATATGAAGGCCATAATTACTAAAAATTTCAGAATCCTATTGTACATATACAAAAAATACAATATTAATTTAAAAAAGGAACGGTTAATAGTGATTGTTCGGTAATCCTGCCGATTGACTTCTTCTAGATTATTTTCTTACATTACTATTTTATAATTAGGGCAATTCTTCATGAAGCGGATCCCCACTGGCCAAAATAGTTTAAAAAAAAAATGGGGTCTGCGTCGGCTCAAATTAAAGCTTGACATCCACTTTCAAAAGCCGGCTTTTTTCTGAATTCAAAATGGCGTATTCAAGATGGCGACCAATTTCACAATAGTCTTAACTAAAATTCATAAACATAACTCGCCAACTACCTATTCAGTAATGCATTACGGTGGAAAATAACCCGATCTGAAGTTATCACGTTTGGATAGAGTAATCATCAGGTAAACGTAGATTTGATATTGACCCCTTTTCAAGGATTCTCGTCCATGCACTGTATCCCACTTGAAAAATATTCGCTTCATTCAATGAATCGAGTAAACGAGAAGAAAGATCTTTCCAAGTACGTACCAAGACTTGGAACACCCACCTAAATGGCACTGTGAGGTGAGATTTTTGCACATCATTTGTTGTAAATTTTTACAATTGTTAATTTATTTCTCTGAATTCCAACTAAGATTTTGGATATCTATTCTTTTCAATATCAATTTACAATTGCGATGTATTGTGCAAACACAGATGCTATTCCACGAGTCCCCCAGCAAGAATACAATATTTGGGACGTAATTTAATGAACTCCAACTGAATAGTTTTTCTGATTTCTTAAATAAATCATAGAGTTCTCTCAAATCATAGAGCAGACGTTTCTGCATAGTAGTTTTATTTCTATCAATCTTAACAGATATAATATTTTTTTTGTCCAAGTATAATCCTACTGTATAAATCGTTGTTATAGAATTTCTTGACTTTTTCGACAATTGAATCGAGTAAAATTTTACTCTATGCATCACTACTGCATCATTATTATCATTATTATCTTTGTCTCCTGTTTCGGCAGCCGCAGTATTTTCACTTTTATCACATGCAAGTCTCTGCCGGTAGATATACTAATGCGAAGAACAGAAGATGTACATTTCTTTTTACATTTACAGCAAATTTTCGAATTTTCTGGTTAAATTCGGAAATTTCCTTTTCAATTCTCTCGACAAAGAAGTCTTTATCCACGTAACCCATTACGTTAAGAGAATTGATATAACAATCGTGACGCAATATTTCAGACATTTTGTATAAAATGTAATAAAAGATTGAGAGATTAATGATTCTATGTTCTAGATATCTCTGAAAAATGCTGATGGTAGTTTTGAAAAATGCTGGTGAAAAATAGCTCTGATGGGAAGTAGGTCTAAAAAATGCTGGTGGTAGGTAACTCTAAAAAGTGCTTGTAGAAAGAAACAATTCAGAAATAGTACATAAGATTTGTGTATTTTTAGAACATATATAGCCTAATTTCGTGTGTGGGATTACAAAAATTAAAATTGACAAGCCGGAATCTATAAGGAGATACACGTGGATCTCGCGGAATAAGTATTATCCATCGAACTAATTTTGGACAACTTTCAAATTTCAATTTTGATTGATATTTATAGAGAATGTCATTGCGCATCTTTTTTACCAATATGCCTAATCGAATACTTTTTTAGTTTATGAAATAATCGAAAAAAAAAACGCGATTTTTACAAATACGAAAATACAAATTTTCAATCTTTCTTCACTTCTTCAACTCGCCGTTACTTAGCTAATTTTTGATTTTTTTTCAAACGAAATTAATTATTTCTAGGGAAAAATAGGGATTATGTTAAAAAAATAAAAATTTCCCCATTTAACTTTGAAAACGGGATCAAAGTTAAATCTATGTTTACCTGAT
>Ga0157364_1002162_pt1 | contig 17934 bp, 8 predicted proteins | sample AttsexASBM2_FD_111476 | JGI IMG/M metagenome (GOLD analysis project Ga0157364, IMG submission 111476) | Fungus gardens microbial communities from leaf cutter ant in Ribeirão Preto, State of São Paulo, Brazil - Atta sexdens ASBM2 | ecosystem: Host-associated > Fungi > Mycelium > Unclassified ...
TTATCAGCGAGGGGAGAAAGAGCCGCAAATTATCCCTGGTATAGAAAGATCAAAAATATTTACAAAACCAAAGAAATAAAAAAAAAAAAAAAAAAAAAAAAAAAAAAAAAAAATAGAAATACAGATGCATGCGCGATACTCGTCCTTCTCGCCTTGTGTGTGATCTCAGCAATACAATATAAGAAAATTAAAAAAGCGATAATTACTCATAATGTGCTAGTCGATTATCTAATATACATTATAAAGAATAAACGTTATAAATTTACAATTATTTCAACTATTTTTAATTAATTTATATTATATTTAAAATTATACAGAAATTATACGAAGATTATACTAAAATTAGCTTAAATGTTATTATATATACATGCGTCAATTTTTCAATCGAGAAAAGAAAATGAATATTATAGTTGCGTTAAAAAAACTGTGCTAAAACATTTTATGATTTCGAAAATAGGTACATCAAAAATTTCGTGATTTAGAAGAATTTCTGTAAGACATTCTCCAAATAATTTTCTACAAAGTGCAACAGTTGGCCGTGATGTTTCTAGGTCGACACGGTAAAACTGAGACCCTCTTAGTGCTCTAGAAAAATCGGATGCTCGTTATGCTCAAAATTTTGTGATGTTTCGTAAGCTTTGTCGTTCACTAACGACAATCAAATTGAAATCCGCGAGACTTCACTTCGACGATTTTTATTGCGCGTCTTTTTTATCGTTGCTACGGCACGCCGCCAGCGACCGCAAAGCTCTGTCGCTGAGAGAGAAATTATGCATTCCGCGTGTACGCGGGTGTACGTTACCTGCGAACGGTCTCCGGAATTTCACTCGCCTCGTCCCCTTTCTCCATTCCTTTGTCGCAAATATTCAAGAGTACGCATGGTTTGTCTCCAAAGTTCTTGAGCAAAACATTTGAAATCTTACATATTACTTATTATACATATTACTTACTTATCTCTACATTAAATGTAATTTATAAAAAAATGTTAAATAAATATATTATCAAATATGTTGCTTGTATATGTAAATAAATCAGAATGGATTAATTACATTTTTTTACTTTTTATGCAGATTATTCTCACAAATCCTAACATAAATTTCTTATGTATCAAATTAACACATCATCTTAAAGCTAATTTTGATTAGTCGACTAGATATATTTATTATCTAGGAAGATTAGCCACCTTTTTTCCTTTTTGTTCTTTTTTACCTTTAGCTGTCACCAACTTTTCACGGCGATGTCGACATTACAGTGATCTATGAGCGGCTGATAGAAAGACTCGCACGAGGCGTATAAATTCGTGTTCGTTACGCGCAGCACGGTAAGTCTCGTTGCTGCAAGTGCCATTGCTCGTCGTAGAATACCGTAAAGAGGCGGAGGAGAGGGAAGATGGAGCAATAATAGGATCGTCTTTACATATCTATTGCTGAACTGACATATTATGAATGGCACTGTTTAAAATGCCAAAGACGTATCTCACAGTGTTCGTTCGACTGAAATAATATTGACGAATGTAACGGATTTTAACGTAATGCGCATTCTCGTGTTTAAGCATAACACTGAAAGTATAATATTGGATAAAAGAGGAAGAGACTTCAGAGAGGAAGGATGAGAATAGAAAAGGACATAATTTTATACGTTCTAATCCTGTGCTTAAATACAAATCAAAAAAGGATTCGACAGTTTAATGTTTCTTTTAAAAAAATATTATGTTATCTCAAGATCGTTGAAATAAAGAAAAACTATCAAATTTATTATTATGACTAAGATGAAAGATTATTATTGTTGTTGTTATTATTATTATTATTATTATTATTATTATTATTATTATTATTAAGAATTAACACGAGCGTAATTAATAATTACTAATACTATTTGATTTTCGAACATAAATATAAATATAAAAATTATTTTAAAAATTGATTTAAAAAATTACAATGTTAGTTATTTTTTTTTTTTTAATGAAAAGACTTCTTTAATTGTTTGATTTATTTAATTGTACTATCTCTTCGACTTATCTTTATAGCATCAGTCGCTCTCGAAAAATTTCCTCTTTGGATCGTTTCAATCGATCGAGTGAGCCGCGACATTATAATGCACCCTTAATTCGATTTCGTGTACCCCCATTGTGTCAAATTGGATTGAATGCTGCCGTGAAATATTTGCTTAGGATCCGACAGGTAGCTCTAGCTGGTTTCCACTTCACATACGGCACACGAGATAAATTTGGGAAGGAAAAAGAGAGATGATAGTAAGAGAGGAAGACAAAGAAAAGAATAGAATAAATAGAGAAATAGGGAAACGCAAAAAACAACATAACTAACGGCCTAGTCTTGGCTACGTAAAAATGTTTTGCTACCTGAACATTTGCTCACATAATTTAGACAGTTCCTTCCTGATGATTCAACCCTGAAGAGACCTCCGAACCAGTCAGTTGTGCCTTGTCTCGTCATCGAAGTTCCATATAGGTGCGAAAACATTTGTGTAAAATACCATCATGAAATCGATTCTGTCCAATTGGGCGTTAAATGCCCAATTTCCATGCGCCTGCCTTTTCTTCTTTTCATGTTTGCCGATCTTACTTAAGTATCTCATAGCATCTATTCATGCGCACTTCATCATAATTTTAAAGTATAAATTATTTTCAAATAATTAATAGAAATTATTATACAAATATGTTTAACATAAAGCATACTTTGAGCAACACTTTACACACAGACTAAACAAGCCATACATTACACGGAGCAACAAAACATATCCCTGACCTTTATCTTCTTAATTTTAATATGTATACTGTATACATTTGCTCGCTGACTGACGTAGAGTCGGTAAGCACCAAAATTAGCGTTTTTCTCTCTCTCTCTCTCTCTCTCTCTCTCTCTCTTTCTCTCGCTCGCTCGCTTTGCGACGCTTTGAAAAAATATCGTTTAAATTCCAAATAATCGCCTTCCTCCAACCAGCCGTCAAATGCGACAATGCTTATTACAGTAGCTAAGAAAACGTATTTGCATACGAAAATCCATCTGTAAATTCGAAGAGAGAAATATATACTGCACGCACACAATACATTCATGATTGTCCACAATGGTGGAAAGTAATGATAATAGAATGTGCAAGAATAGTCAGACCATCTATTTCAGGCATCTTTGAAATTACAATCACACTCAACTTCGTTACGTGTTGCGTCGAGACTCATGTTGTGACAATTAATTTAAAAATAAAATTCCCATATAAATTAACCGACATTTTGATAATTTTTTTAATGGTCAACTACTTATTCAGAAGCGCTTAATACAGGTACTTTAGAATGTGTCGTTTAGTTATAAAAATCTGTAAAAAACAAATACAATTGTAGCACCTATATATGGATACGGGCCAGTGTACTTTAGAATCTTCGTTAAGCAAACACGTTTCATCGGTCATCAGAAGCACAAAGCATGACGTGCAAATAGTTTCTGGTTTCCATCGACGATCCAAAAATCTACCAAAATCTCGTTGCATCCATTTTCCGAAATATGCACGAATCCCAAAAATCCGCGCAAGTGCACGCTCGAATTCGCGCGAATTTTATCGTCTGTTAAAACAGAGTGCAACATGTGACAATGTTGGATCATCGTTGTGATTGATTACACATACGTATACGACATATACATTCACATATACGATATTCACGCTTTAACGATCGTCGAAATAAAACGCATGACGATCTCTACGAATTAACGCGCGTTCCTCGCGGAGAAGTGTATAAAAACGTGTACAAAACGAATATTTAGAACGTGTCGTAGGTCATAGTCATAAAAAAAAAAAGGAAAACTGGATGGGAACGTCGCGTCACCCGTACATGAATGGAAAACATTAACCGATGTAATTTGGTTGCTTTTATACCCAAAATGAATATTTTAATATTTTAATACGAAATACGCTATGAGGGAGTTTATGGTGCGCTATAGCTTTTCCCTATTGTGGTATCTACTCCCTCCACCCCTCCTTCAGAAGTAAGAAAAGGAAGGAAAAAGGGCAACGCGCGTGTGGAGAGAGAGAGAGAGAGAGAGAGAGAAGAGAGTAGAGATTTGACGTTCAGAAAAGAGGGAGGTAGCATTAAGAATAGTGGGGACAGGGTTCGAGAAGACAGAAAGAGGGGATACCAAGAGTGCTATTCAAGGAGACGGGGAGGGGGACTGTTGTATAGTAAGCAAAACTACAATGAGATGGCAGCAGCGCGCGGTTATGCTGGTTCTATCGCAAAGCGAAGGAAACTTCATGGAGTACCCCTTTCGAAGGGGTTGCTCGAGAAAGGGATGTGTTGATAAATATAGTGACATCTATGGAATGAATCGAGAGTTTCCGTGAAAAGGAAAACCGAAGCTTTGAAGATAATACGTATTATATATATTTTAATAATTGCATTGTATTTGCAACAATGATGAATTAATCTCACCTTCAAATTAAACATAAATAAAAAAAATATTTACGCTATCAAAAATTGTGATTGTGAAATTTTATTAAACAATATTATAATACAATAATTAAAATGATTTATCTTTGATTACATCTATATTTTATAATAAAAATTAATACAGACTATGTGTCCAGTATTTGTTTACAATTTCAATATTTTTCGGAGCAAAGTCAAAATCGCATCTTTGTATCTCAAATTTTTCAATCCTATCCATTTCTAATCTTTTCTTGTCTTTTTGATCATTTCTTGTCTTTTTGATCTCTCAAAAGTCTAATATCCCATCAATATTTGATTAAAACGATATTTCAAGCTGCACATCAAGATCCTGATTGTGGTGAAGGACCGTGAAATTCCTCTCTCATCGTGAATTTTCACTTGAAAAAGTTCTATCTGCCACACAACGCAACCGTTAGGCTGTTCGGAAGGAGAATCGATAGTTCGAGCGAGCAAGGTTGTAAGGAACGCGAAGAAATATGTCAGCGGATAGGGCAAAGAGGACAAGGGGGCAATAGTTTTATTTACTACAGTTGGTCCATGATCTGAATTTTTACGATCGCGAACCCGGGCGCGATTTATTCCCGCGATGACGTCACCACATGAGTCTGACACAGTGTCGCACAAGGTATCCACATTTGCTCCAGACCACCGACACCCCATATAAGTGTAGGACATAAATCTCGAGGACGAGATTGCCGCTTGTAAAATGCTGCGACTATTGTTTCGTAAATACTCGTGAAAGAGTAACCAGTTTTTCAATGGAAATCTACGTATGATAATAATGTTCCATAGATTAGTTAAGTATAATGTTACATAAGTCTTTGAGTTATAAATTAATTCTTGACCAAAGCAACGGGTCATTTGGACACGAAAATTTTAAATAATTATACATCTGTATGATTGGTATCACGAGATTCTAAATTGTAAGTTTAAAAAACTTTGAACCTTCCTCTGTCAATCATCGTAAGACGGACTTCTTGTATTCTGTACTTCAAACAAGACTCTATAGAACTTCATAGCTGTAGCTAAGGGTTAATATTCATCCCTTCGCGCATCGGACATTCGCAGCAATCGCAATTCGTAGCCGAGACATTTCGAATTATATAATTCGTAGTCGCCATAAGCGAATGCTGAACTACATCACCAGTGTCCAGCCAGGCAAACGGATGGAAATTCCCGACGGACGGCAGAAAGGTGCCGAGCTGTTCGTTAAAGCGTCATGAGGGATCGTAGAAGAGGAGCGAGCCGTGGAATAGATTAGGCGTCTTGGATTCGATTATAATCGCCGGCGGATCGAATCGGTCTCAACTAACTTCGTCGACCGCGGATCCTTGGCAGAAGAGAACGAAACTCGCACGGGATTCGCCAGTCTGGTAGACCTCACGCCGTACGCGAATTTGCGTTTGAAATCAAGAAGAGGAGGGACCTCTCTCTCGTCGCTCGAGCTCGACGTTCTCTCAGGCGCGGACTATTTGATCCTTGCACTCTAAGGACCCGCTAACTGCGGCGGAAACTTCGACGCTCTGGGTATAGTTGATTAAGGAGACGATAAGCACCGCGCTCGAGCTCTTGCTTAATGCAGCGAGCCAACAGCTCGCGACGTTACCGCTAAAAGTTAGCACGTATTCGCTTGCCGTTGCTGTTTTCTTGATCAAACGACGTAACAATGGATAATTTATTGCGACCGCCTTGTATACTTAATTTCTTGCATTCATTAAAAAGTAGTCAATAAAGCGTGTATACGTATAAACAACTCAAAAAATAATAACAAAATGATAAACGACTAATAGAAGATATTAATAAAGATATTAATTTATAACAAAGATATTAATTATTTATAAAAAAATCATGTTATAAATTAATTTATTTATTTATAACATGATTTTTTTAATAATATGAATGATAATGAGATAAAGATCGCGAAAGCAATAAGATTTCAATAGAATTATAATAGAAACGTTAATCAGTTATAATAGAAACGTTAATCAATTAACTAGATAATAGAAATGTTAATCTTCTACATATTAAGAAATATAAAATTTTGACGTATGCACTTTTTGTGACGTGTTGACTGCAACGTATTGAAAATTTTTGATTCTTAGTTCTAGCCGCGGCAGAAGTTGCGAGTTCGAGAACGATTCGTCCTTCGTTCGTGCGCAGCCCCGAGGCTGCGTCGTCCTTCCATCCCCCACGAAAAACGGAACCGCGACGAGAGCACGGGCAGCCGACAGTCTCGCGAGAGATAACGATCGAAGTCTGAAATATGTACCACGCCAATTTACCGATCGAAATTATTATTAAGAGGTACCTGTGGTCAAGAGAGAGCCCGAGGAATGGAGAGAGCCCCTCTGTACCCCTGGTTCGCCGTCGACGCCGACGTACCGAAACCTGGCGGCTCCTGCTCCTTTTGCACCATCAGCCTATAATATTCGATGTGCGAAAATCGGAAAGTCGGGAGAGAGGAAGGAGGACGGAGAGGGAAAGAAATTACAAGAGGAAAGAAGGACGAATAGAATTCTCGTGGATCGCCGAACAGAAGAGGAAGGAGAAGAAAGGGGAAATATCGGCGTGCCCTCGTGGGCAGACGATCTATACTGCTTATGAAATATATCGTAAAGTTTCGCGAAGGGGAGGAGGTGGGGGATGGCGGGTTGAGGGACGCCGTTCGAGAAGGCACGGTCAGGAAGGTAGCAGCTTCGAAACGAAACAAGCAGAAAAGAGAATGAGAGAGAGAGAGAGAGAGAGAGAGAGAGAGCAGAAGAAGGAGAGACTGGAGGCTAAGCCTGTAATCATGAGATTGCCAGGAGCTACTGCAGCTGATTGTTATCTTGTATCTACACCCACCACTTTATCGCCGGCCATCTTATTACCCTCGACATATTGACGTCACGCACGTACACGAAGGAACGCGTACTCTCTTTCTATCTACTTCTTCCCTTACCCGCTCACTTTGGCTCTTTTCTTCTCCGTTTTCATCCCTATTGAATACTGTGTATCCTGGATTAGAAGATTGAGACCGCAAATTCGTCCCGAAGCCGAGTCCAATCAAAATCTAAAAATTAATACATTTCAATTTCCTATGAGATGCTCCTATAATAAGTATAAATAATTTTATTTATAATTTTATTTATGCACATTTCTTAATTTTCAGGATTTTTTTCCGAAAGAAAAATCAATATTTCTAAAAGTAGTACACGGAAAGAATAAAATGGTTTTACTGAAGTATCTAAAAATTTAGCTAGATATAAATCTGAAAATAATATAGAAAAAATTATGAACATTCAAGCGGTTGCTAAAATGTTCAAACTTTCCGCAGCATTAGTCACCATACTTGAGTTTCCTACGTAATTATTTTAATGATCCAATAAAATTATCAGATATATTTAATTAAATTTTCAGACACTTCAACAAAATCATTCCATTGGAAATTATCAAAATTCTTATTATATTTCTTCCTCTAATTATTTATCTATTTCGTAGCTTTAGATTTTTATTTTAAAATACGTAAATTTATAATATAAAAACTATTATACATTATAGATTGCAATATTTTAGAATTTATTAGTTATAGGGATCCCATTCCCTTGCACTACGTGTTGCATTCTTTTAATCCTTCAATCTTGCATATCGCTATTATCATCAGTTATCATTATTCACAATTACTCTTGCTCTCATAGGTAACTCGTCGATAAGACGCTCCCCCAATCGCGATAATTAATTGGCAAACAGGCGCCAATAAATTTAAACAAACGTAGCAGGTTATTATAAGTTGGATTCCTTGACAGCTTGAAGACATCGATTCTTCTTAACGTTCAATGCGCTCCCGGGGACGGCGACGATTCAATTTGTTTTATGAAGGTCAGATCAATATAAAAGTGATTACTTGATAAGAAATGATAAAATTTCGAAATCGTTAAAGATATTCTTTCTAGCAATATATTTAACTTTGGTAGCTTCAAGTTCATAATTTATGAATTTTTAAATATCGTGAAAGAAATCAGAAAAATTAGAATTGTATTATACAATAGAATATATCAGAAATAAAAAGAGTTTTAATTGAGGGGATGGATGGAATAAAGTCTAAAAAAACAAAATCTTGATATTAATAAAAATTAAAATAACTTGGTTTTTTATTATACATAAATGAATACAATATTAAATGAATTTATGTAATGTCTTTAAGAAGTTATATGTTATAAATCTTCTCTATTACGATCAATATTATATGAAAAAGCTAATTGCCGAAAAAAGGAGTAAGTAGAATTGTGCTTTTATTCCGTCTATCCCCTCAATTATAAAACGATATTTTATATATACAATCGATATGCGGGAAGATAACTATTCATATAACACTAATATTACTGATATTATCTCAATGATTCAAATAGAATTTCAAGAGGATTTTAAATCTGGATATCCTGCTATTGATATAGCTTATCGAAGCTCGTTAGTATAAAATCGTCGTTCTTTACTTGCACCACGTGTTCATACACAATTTATTTATAACATTTTTGCGGAAGTGATTAATAACGTTGTCATAACAAGTTGATAGTCGGCAGCAGAATATAATTGCGAAAATGTATCGTTCGTATTCGCGCAGAGTCATTGAAGATTAGTCGAGATCACTGATTTTGATAAGAAAATTATGCAATTAAAAGAGATATGTAAGCAAAATTTATCAAAAGAAATATTAATTAAAATGGAGACTTTGATAATAAGCTAAAAGCAAATCGAATTTAATTTCAACTCTCAATTGCAAGAAAGTGATAAGTTTAATAAGATTATCGGAAAATATCATCATCAGGAAATATGCCATAATTATATATGTGAAAATTTTGTCATTTCGATTAATTATGTTTTCTTGATTTAAAAAAAATAGTATAAAACTGATAGCAGTCGGTAGCCAGTTTTCATGCGAAGGATCTGAGCATCAGGGTGAGCAAAGGAGTTGAATACTGCGAGAGAACGGAGCAGACGAGGAAGAAAAGAAGGAATTCACGAACTGCAAAATGCAATTATCGGCATTAGTCCGCGGGGTATCACGATCTACCAGGGCTGTTCCTGCTGGTCGAGTGGGTGGTGGAGCTTCTGTACCGGGTGTGTAACCCATCATGGAATAAATCGCACTATAAGCTTTTGCAAATGCAAAAGACATGATTTAAATAACTCTAAGAAAAATAATTTGAATTTTATTACACAATGAATTTTATTATTTCAATTTTATTGATAAATGTACTAATAAATTATGTTCGCTCTAATCCCTCGAATTTCTCAGGATTTCACTCGCATCTACGAAATACTGGTTTAAGAATTTTCTCGGCGAGATTTCGCGACAGGTCGACGACTGCGTCGGTGGAGTTTCATCCCATTGCATAACCGATTTCGGACAAATCGTGAATTATGAGAGGTCGGCACAATTTATGCCTGAGAAATCGGGAGTAAGGCGATAGAATGTAATCGACTCGACTGAGTATCGGTCGATTACTTTTCCGTAACAAGCAGCTTCTTCTCTAATCGCACCACGGCAATGATTCCTCGTTACGAAACACGCCTAATAACCCGTTTTGCCACTCACGATCAGTCGTGCTGGGACCACTGATGATTATGACGACAACTCGATTCTAAATTACAAGTGCATTGGAATGAACGTTGAAGACTATCCGAGAATTAATCTGATTGACCTCTGCCTAATAGGAATTAATTCAAAATCGTTCGGCGAGACTTATGGTTGAGCAGAATTTAGGATTAATAATTTAACTAATCACGAGATGCGCAGTAAGCTGTTACAGGTATACAGGACGTTAAAAAAAATCATTTTTTATAATAATTATATCATTACACATTAAAAATCAATATTCATTGATCAGATGATTCATAATATCTTGAAATCATATTACACTAATCGTTTTAATTCATTCATAAATATAGTTAAAAATTCAGGTAAATAATAAATATTCTCAATTAAAAATTACAAGCAATATTCTCATACTTATTTAATTCAATTTCAAATCAATAATCTTACATATGTGCACGAAGAGAAGAACTTTTTGAAATATCTAAATATTTAACAATAAATACAGATTTGAAAATAATTTTGTTAAAGTATCAAAATTATTATATAGGACACTCAACAACTACAATGTCAAAATTTTTTACATCATGCTTGAGTTTCATACATATTTTTTTTCATTCAACAAAATTATTTTCAGATCGATGTCTAAATTTTTGATATTGCAGCAAAGTTGTTCTTTCCGTGTCAAATTAATACAAGTTAGATTAATGAGAAACATTATTCGTAATTTCATAATTAAATGTCTGGAAAAAATATCTGTGCGCGTGCTCACATTTTTCAATATAGGACACCCCGTATATATGAACCAACGTAGGTACGAAGCCCGGTAGCCCAGGGCCATAAGGTCGAACCTCCTCTACTCCCTCACCTACACGCGCTCAGGAGGTGAAGGAGGAGAAGGAAGAACAACGATTGGTAGCAGATGAAGGAAAGAACAAGAAGGCAAGAAAACTATCGATGGAAGAAGGAGAAGGAAAGAAAACGAAGGGATCGTCCACATGCGACTCTCGGGCTTACACGGTCTATACTTTGCGTCGTTGTATCTGTATCTCAATTCTGACGGCGTAACATACGAAGGTGGCATACATAGGACAAAGAGAGACAGGACGAAAGAGCTAAGAAGGAAACCAGGGGAAAGGATAGGAAGGGAAAAGAAGTGGTTGCGCGGGAGGGAGGAGGAGCGACGAGGCCCAACCGGGTCCCTTGCGTTGTGTCGGAGCTCACTCCGTAATTTTCTAATTATATACTCGAAAATAATTGGTTATTATCCCCCCTTGTATGTATGTGTGTGTCTGTGTGTATCAGTGATGCTGCGCTGGATCGCGAATGCTCTGTAGCTCGAGCCTAAAGGGAATCACGAGCGCGTCACGGAGCGCCGCGCCGCTTCTTCTTCTTCTTCTTCTTCTTCTTCTTCTTCATCTACAGTTTCTTTCCTTCTTGTTTGCTTGGTCCTGCCTCCGCGAGAATCATCTGCCATTTAAGATCCACCGAGAAAGACAGTTCAACGGATCGCAAAATTAAATCGATAAATATTGAAGTATAACATTGCATCCTTCCTAAAATATACATCCCCCTATACATAATATTATTTCCGTATAATTATTATTAGAAAATATTTAGAAACACAATCAATATATCGCGAATCTCTATAAGTTTAGGAAGAGTCATCCTGCACATATAAGAGTGCGCTGCTTCGAAAAATACCTATCGAAGTGCCAGTCTCGACAATAATAAATTATTGTCAGCGAATTCATGAGTTTTCGTTGGCAGGACACGCCAGTAGCAACGGTAGTCCTTCAAGAACAAAACGATAGTCATCTCCTTTTTCGAAGGCGAAGGGTCGAAGAGATTCACGAGTAGAACGGCGCTTCGCCCCTAATTTGCCGGAACAGCGTTCATCTCGGGGGTCCGGGAACGCGCTCGGAGTATTAATAAAAACGGTGAGAAATAGCTTGCGTAATATCTGAAATCGGTCTCACCGATATTTTTTCGACACGCATGTAACGATCGAAGATACCGAAGTCGTTCGAAGGGTTGGTAAGACCGTCAACGTCCAATATGGGAATTGTACAATTGGTGATTTGTGGACAGGAATGCCAGATAGATCTCTCGTCTATATCGATCTTATCATCGCAAACTCGGTTTCTCTAGGATACACGTGTTGACAATACACATGTGTCAATAAAAATAATATCACTTTCTTTCTCTCTCTTGATTCAAATTAATAAATTCTCGTTCAATATCATAAATTAATTTCATATAAATATTATCATTTAAATATGAAGTTTTGCGCGATTTGCCATCACCAACAATAAAAATTAATTGTTATAAGATATATAAATACGATAAAATTTTTTTTTAATTCATTAAATTAATGATTATTCAAATAAACAGATTATTCAAATAAACAGTCGGTAATCTCTGGAAACAGCATCATTTAAAAAAGAACAACTTTGTTACTGTTTACTCAAAAAATTGTGAAGAATTTATCGATATTTATAGAATTTATATATCAATACATAACGATATATAGTCTTGGAGAAATAAGAATTTCAATGTTTAATCTTATGCATCTTCTATTCTTAACTATTCTGCACAGATTCTAATTTTATCCCATATTTATCCCGAATTTAATTTTAAAATAAACATTGCAAGTATGTTCATTTCTAAAGAATTAAAAATAAATTAATATAATTTATGACAGATATGCGATATTTTTTCACTCTTTTTTTAATCCTGTTAGTCTCTTCAAATTTACTATATAATCAATCATATCATTTGGCTCAACATAATTAAAAAATTCTAAATAATAAAAAAATAAATTTTCACAGAAAAAATGATCTTTTTCACAGAAAAAAAGATCATTAACAGATGAGATTATCAAATACCCGAGAAAAAATGTTTAATAAAATATTAGTAAGAAAATAAATTATACTTTAGGTCAAATGGAATACATCATAGAGTTCTATATTTTACAGAAACGGTAAATAAAATAACAATATACATTTTTGAACGCATATACAGCGAAAGGCAAAAGTTATGTCCGCGTTTCAATAAGGGAACCTTGAAAACATTTTTACCCAAAATATATCTTGATGACTTTTCCTTCATTCCTTCGAATCCTTTCACGTCTGAGAATCACTGATAAATTATCATCTGATAAATTATCATCTAAAGATCTAGCAAGCTTTGCGTGCAATACCATGAGAGAGATTCAGCGATTTGAAGATATTAACGAGTCGGTTCTTCAATAGACAGAAAAGAACTCGCGCTCGAGATGAACAGACGATTCGTAAAGGATATCACCGATATCTAGGACTGTAAGAACGTTGACGAGTGACAGATCGTTGACGTGATCTATACAAAGAATGCAAAAGGAGAAAAGAGAAAGCCGCTCTACCTTTCGAAATCGGTGACAATCGAAGGATCGAAACTGATGACTGCTAAAGGGCTCGTACCCTCGAACTGGTGATGACATTTTAAGCAGGTCATTAGTTTACAACCAGTGGCGCATTAGTACACGTTTGTTTACATACGTATGTCAGTCCCGGCCCGAACGGAAATCAACGATCTCACGATCGGACTCGTGCAATAGCTAAATGGAAAAATTATGCCCGTCGAAATTCGTTCCAGTCTCTCTTTCCTCTCAAGACCGCGCCTCCTTTGCTCTTGAAATTCATGAACCACCGCGAAGATCTCGATCAAAGCGTGCGAGTGTCGCCGCGTCGCATCGCATCAACATTAATCTGCGCACGAAAATTTACGTAATACCTGTGTAATTCCCGGTCCGATGTGATTTGGGATAAATATAGGTCGCACGCCACGTCTTACAGATGGCAACTGTAAAAAAAAGCAAGACTGTAATAAAGCATAATGTGTCAATTAGGATATCATTAATTTTGTAATTCTTAAATGCGTGTTCGACGAAAACATTAAACTTATAATTTACGATTTCGTGATAAAATAATGTACGACCTATCCCACCCAGATAAATAAAATGCGATTTAATAAAAAATAAAATTCGATCTCTATTTTACTTGAACATTGATTTGAGAATTCTCAAATTTATTGAAGAAAAGATATACCTATATCTTTTTTACCATTTTTGTTTCATTTCGAAACACGTTAAGATGATTTGAAATGAGATTAACAGATAAACGTGCGATCTCATGTTATCGAATGCAGATTAGAACGAGTTACAACGTCCGGCAAATGTAGTTTCAGAATGTCAAAGGGCATAAACGACCTTTCGCGGATTTTAGACGACGTAAGCCGGAAAGACTGATATCATTGCTGATAAAGCAACTATAGGTCAAAAAAGTTCACTCTTGCATTTATGCATCGAAAGCGATCAACTAGTGAAGCACAGATCTTGTTTTTATTCAAATCATAAAAGCAGCATGTATGCATATAGTTTTCATACAGATTTACTTCGATAGATTTTATCTAAAAATAAGAATTAAGAGTATCTCGTAACTTTCGACATAATGATGGAAAATCATTCTTAAAACGTGTTATATTTGTAGTATACTTATCGTACTAGTCGTCTTATATGTACTAATCCTTTAGAAGAATAAAAAGCAAATTGAAAATTGATCGTATATGCAATGAAAATATAACAATAGATTATATCGTTCCTTTACTTTAAAAGTGACATAACTTAAAAAACATAATTTTCATGAATGATATTACTTATTAACACAAATAAGTTAGATAAATATTACTCTATCAATCATCAAAAATAAACTAATTTAATTTCACAGTCCGTTAGCTAAATAGCATTTGTATTTAAGATTTTCAAAGGAATCATAATTGTACTTACAAAAATGCAACATTTTTTAATTATGTCGTTTTTATAAAAAAAAAAAAAAATTTTCTACAGAAAACATTTACAGTTAAGACTATTTTGATGATTGAAAAAGACATTATTTTATTTTAGTTTAACTATTTTAACTGATCACAAGATAAACGTTGGTGATATTTCGAATTATATTGTTGTTTAGAATTATTCCGAATTTATTACAATGTTTTAAAATCATTACAGCTTAAAAAAGATGATTTTTTTAAAGTTGTAAAACGAAAATGACAAAAATAACATTTAATCATGTTTCTAAAAATATAATCTTTTTGCTGAATATTATTATTTGATTAATCAATTTTTTATTAAGTTGAAAAACAATTTTACCTTTTTTCTAAAAACTTAATTTTTTTACTTGTGTCACTTTTGATATAAAGAAATGATATATTAAAATTATATATTATTAATATATTATATGTATATATTAAAAAAAATAAAGTTAATAAATATGACACAAAAATGAGTCAAATCATGAATTTTTAGCAATAAAATTATATTAATAAAATTAAAAATCTGTTCTTCATAATTTTTAAAGACAGATCAAAATCTTCTAGTATCGACGAAGAGTCTATTATTCTAGTCGTTCTAGAAGGGTTTAATTCTAATATTTACTGCTCCGATTGAGAAAAGATTTGTCGCAGTCGATTAAAAACGGCCATACCGCGCCGGTGCGACGTAGCGCGGTATCAAAAGGTCCGTCGTTCAACGCCACTGCGCCGACGTCCAAGCTTAATGCATATGGAAGCAGGAAGCCGGCGATGTCGAAAGGTCACTCGGCATTTCGCCGGGGTGACGAAAGGTTATCTCTCACACGGCAGACGGATGTGTCAAACGCCACGAAAATAGTGACCAAGAAATACTCCTCTCTCTCATGCTCTTCCTCGATCTTTTCTTTCTTGATGCACCGCCGGTAGACATGAAATTAAATTCAATCTTTGACTACGCTGGATTTGCATACTTTCCCTGCACTTCGGAAGCTCGAACGACTGTCAACGCATAAACACGGGATTACCATAAGCGGGACCTATTCCCGGAGCGATCCATTTTTTCGAGCCAGACCGGTCAAGCTGTGCTGCCAACCATGTTGGCTCTCGGCGGCCTGGATGATGGTTAATGGATCGTATAAACGATCATATTCAACCTGTCCAAAGTTACACGAGTATCTTCCAAGACTATGTAAAATGTTATAAAAATATCAACATGATTGATACTTGTACATACGATGAGTACTTGCTATATTATTAAAAATATCTTGGTTAGTTTAACGATTAGTACTCTCAATAAATTGATGTATCCCATTTCTTATTCTTTCATTTAAAACTTAGTGATCACTGGATTTTCGACTCATGAAAGACAAAAGCTGGTAATCAAGAAATGAAGAAAGAAACGAGAGGTTTCAAAGAATATGCCGAGGACGATAGCGAGCGCGAGACAAACGATCGTAGGAGAAGAAAAGGAAAGAAAGAGGAAGAAAAGAAAAAGAGAAAAGACGAAGGATCGTAGGGTCGTCGTTCTTGCAGATGATGAAGTGGCCCTCTTGTTATCCCTAAATACCATGCGCGGCTCATGAGCAAACAGCGACCGCAGTGAGACTGCCCGCCGGTTAACACCGTCGGTCCCTATGGGGGCCCATAAGACCCGCACCTTAGGGGGGCCAGAGCCCCCACTGGCTTCTAGCACCCTTGTTCAACCCATTATAAACAAGGCCTGTCTGGACCCCAATGCATTATATTCTGATATTCCTGCTTCAACGCTGGATTCGGGACTTGCGCGGCGGCGGCCGTATCTCCTTTCTCCCCCGCAACCTACCCCCCCCCATCTTATTTTCTTCTATCTTTGATCAAACGACTCGTTGAAAAAAGTGTGCAGGATAATCGATATGCCGATCATTCTCACCGGCGCATTTTTAATTTGCGATTATACGCTGCTGTGCGAATTAGTTGGTCATAATAGAAATCGATATGGCAAGAATATAAATATACATTTCGCTTTATCAAGATCGAAAGCGAGCGAAATGAAATACATGCAATGAGAAAGAATGAAGAAACAAGTTTAGAAAAGTATAACAAATATAATAAAGAAGATATTTAACGTTTTCTCGACAATTATGCTTCTTTAATATTAAACATAACAAATCAATTCATTCTAATCAGCTGTGACGTCGAAACATGCAAAGACTTTTCGTTAAAAGCAAGTTGCAAAGTGACGACTGCATATACAGCAACTTATTGTAACGAGATAATACAGGTTTATTGTACCTGCTAGCGCCTCACTGGATAGAATGGATCCAATTGGTCCCGCTGGTGCCAACCAATCATTGACCTATACCATTCTTCCATGACCTACGAGGGGCCTGTCCGATATTTACGGAGGGCGCGCGAAGAGCGTTGATTAAATATCGTACTAATTAAATAATTTATTACGTCCATGCGCCCACGCCCGGCTGATAAACGACGGTCCATTCTTCTGCGGATCGTGGCGGGCCTATGGAACGCTCTCCACGATTTTCTTTTCTCGTCGTCGGCAGGTTGGATCACCGTTTAAGAGATAAAAGATCATCAGTCCATGGAATTAATCCTTCTCGGACAACGCGCGCGCTTTAATCGATATGTCCAGTAAAGCCAGCATAAAAAATTATTCAAATATATCAAGCACATTATAGAAGTCACTTTAGCGCGAACAGCTTAAATAGTGCAAACATTATTTGTATCTATACTTTTATTCGAAACAAAAGCTTCTTCTTGACGTGACAATTTGCAATTTTTCATTAATTTCTAATCTTTAAAAAATCTTATGAACTCTTTTTTCTCAATACAACGTTGACTGATATTCTTAGCTTTTTACGTCTAAATTGTCCTCAAATCCTTTCTTTAATTTCGACAGGCAGATGCGACGCGCATCTGATTGGACTCGATCTTGTCATGCCAATCTTCAAAGTAAATCCTAATCCAGCTTGAGAATATTGCCTGCAGCAATGTGACAAAAGTGGCATAACGAGAATCTTTAGATAGATGTCGTCTGTTCAAATTGTTCGCAAATGAAAAGCAA
>Ga0157364_1002163_pt1 | contig 17931 bp, 18 predicted proteins | sample AttsexASBM2_FD_111476 | JGI IMG/M metagenome (GOLD analysis project Ga0157364, IMG submission 111476) | Fungus gardens microbial communities from leaf cutter ant in Ribeirão Preto, State of São Paulo, Brazil - Atta sexdens ASBM2 | ecosystem: Host-associated > Fungi > Mycelium > Unclassified ...
CAGCAGGAGTGCAGTAAAACTTTATTGTGACCGCCAGGCAAAGGCAGGGGTTTTCTCTCGAAAGCGTCAGACATACTCAGATTTCCAAAACGTAGCAACAGCGAATTAGCATGATCAGGTCAGAGCCTGAAGCTAAAGTGTACAGCATATCGGCGGCGGATGCTTTCCCATACCGCCTTCTTCGGCAATGAAACTTTTGCTATGTGGGGAAAATCTGGGTTCTAGCTCAGTAAAGCGCGCCAGCAGACTCGGGGGTTTTCAAACGTGACAGAGCGGCGGTAAAAGCCTGTAACTCGCTGTCAAGACGGCGACTGATCCGCTCCTCAACGTGGATTTCACTGCCCTGCTGGACAATCTGCGAATCATCAGCAAATACGCCGTGCAGAATATCACGGGCTTTAAGGGCACTCAGCACCGGTTTCAGGGCATAATCAATGGCCAACAGATGAGAACTGCTGCCCGCTGTCGCCACCGGCAATACCACTTTGTCTTCCAGTGCCCGCTCCGGCAATAAGTCGAGAATTGTCTTCAAGACCCCAGAATAGGCCGCTTTATACACCGGGGTGGCAATAATGATGCCGCTGGCACTGGCCAAGTCCTCGCGAAACAGTGAGATGGCCGGTGCATCAAAACGGGCTTGGATTAAATCCGCCGGTTCAAAGTGCTGGATATTCCAAGGGATCACCTCTATATCCTGAGATTCAAGAAACGTCTGGCTGAGTGTCAGTAGATGTGTGGAACGTGAAGGATACCGAGGACTTCCGGCCAAAGTGATTACCCGCATCTCTCCCCCTTAGCATAGGCCATTGGCGCAGGAAAATTGAGGGAGAGATAATGGCAGAGGCCACCGGAGAGGAAAAATACTTTATCCGGCAAAGCAATTGCAGGATCCAGCTAAACGGATAGTATTGACTTAGGACATCCGGTAATCAGGTTGCTTAATTAAGGTCTCAAGCTGCGGGGCAATCTCCGTTTCCCAGACGGTAGTTTTCCACTGATCTTGTGGGACAAAACTGAGGGCCACACTGACCGACCCTTCGCGACTTTGCAGGTATTTCTGCATAAGCTGCGTCATCTCTGCGGCCAGTTCACTTTTTTGTTGTTCCGTCAGTTCCCGTGGAAAGGCTTTAATATCAATATGCGGCATACTCTTCACTCCGGTCAGAAAATACGGTTATCTGCGTTCCGTCACAGCTATAGATCAATACTCATCACCCCGAACCCTATCACGGTAGCTATCCCAATCGAAACGCACCCACATACTGTTGCCAAGACGCATACGGTCCATCACCCTATCTCCCAGTAAGGCGTTCATCCCTTCATGGTTGAGGTTGGACAGCATTCCCGTTGGACGTTTCGAGGATGAGCGGCGGTCAACAATCTGGTTGATGATCACTTTCTCATAGCGGGATTCGGTCTGCATGCCGATCTCATCAATTACCAGTAAATCGACGCTGCTGAGATCGTGCAGTAGCCGTTCTTCGGTCAGGGTACTGCCACCACTGAACGTACCCTTCATATTTGACATCAGGTCAGCCACGGTAACAATTAGCACACTTTTCCCCCGCAGGATCAGGTCATTACCGATCGCGGCCGCTAGGTGATTTTTCCCAGTGCCCGGACGTCCGGAAAAGACAAAGCTGGCAATGCTATGTTCAAATTCGTCAGCGTATTGCCGAGCCATTGCTAAGGCTTTGCGCTGTCCTTCACTCTCAACACGGTAGTTATCAAACGAGCAGTTCATATGCAGCTCGCGGATACCAGAGCGCCCCATAATACGTTGCATTTTCATGGCTCGGTTCTCCCGAAATACGGACTCCGAGCGGCGGCGGCCTTCTTCTTGGTTCCACGCCAGCAGATCTTCACCGTTAGTGAATTTCGGCTGTACGCCGGCAGGCATCAGTCTTTGTAACCGGCTAAACAGATTTTCTGGTGTTTTCATTATTCCCCTCTGAAACCATTGGGTATCTGACGGTCAGGCTCGGCGACTTCGGTGCTGTCACGCCGTCCTGCCAGCGGCTTATTTATGCGGCCGGTTTGCAGCGAACGGGCCAATTTCTGCTGCCATTGAACGTGATGAAAGACGCGCCCTTCAGCCTGCCAGTACGCCACAAAAGCGGCCAGTTCTTCACTGCTGACCGGCTCACTTAAGGCAATTCCCCATAGTGCGGCTTGACGCTGGAAATCCGGATCCGGTTGCCAGCCCGCGTACATCGGAAACTTACCTGCTGGAGCGCGTGCCGCTGGCGCCTGCGGTGTAAAAGGTTCAAAAAATTGCTCATCCAGGGTGACATCTGCTGGTTTTTTCAAAGAGGCTTCTGCCGCCAGTAATACCGCCAGACGTTCAGCAGTGATCGCGTACAACGCTGGGGCATTATTATGAAAAACCGCAAGTGTGCCCTGCTCCGCACCTTGCAGGGCAGACAGCGGATCTTGGCTGAATTCATTCAACCCGATGATTGTTGACGATAAAAGTTTAACCGGCATGACATAACCTGAATGTGTAAAATTAACTATCCCCGGACAGGGTGAGTGCAACGGGGAGACTCTGTATATAGTGTATCAATTTTGTCGATACGGGTCGCAAAAACATCACCTGTTTATCCCCTGCTAAACGGCTCTAGCACCTAACGTCCGATGCAGCTAAGAAAAAGGAGTCTGCGCGATGGAACAACGCTGTCAGTGGGTCAGCGATGACCCACTCTATATCCGTTACCATGATGAGGAATGGGGCGTACCACAAACCTCATCGCAGGGATTATTTGCCCTGTTATGCCTGGAAGGGCAACAGGCCGGTCTTTCATGGATCACTGTACTGAAGAAACGTGAAGCCTATTACCGCCTTTTCTATAATTTTTGCCCGCAAAAAATGGCAGTAATGGGCGAGCAGGAGGTCGAAAGGTTACTCCAATACCCTGAGATTATTCGTCATCGCGGTAAAATTAATGCACTGATCAGCAATGCCCGTGCCTGGCTGACGATGCAGCAGGCAGAGGAATCATTCAGCGAATTTATCTGGCAGTTTACCGGTCATCAGTCGCTTATCACCGAACGGTCCGCGGATCAGCCGCCGTTGACCCAAAGTGATGCCTCAGTACAAATGTCAAAAGCACTTAAAAAAAGGGGTTTTAAATTTGTAGGGCCCACCATCTGCTACGCTTTTATGCAGGCCAGCGGCATGATCATTGACCACCAGTCAGACTGCTTCTGCCATCCACGTCATGCGCATCGCACTGATTGTCGGTAAAAACAGTCTGCGAGATAGACAACCGTCGCTATCAGGCTCGAATACCGTGGCACAGACAGGCATAATCTGCACTCCGCGCCACTAACCGGTAGCTTAACCAGGAGATGGAATGACTAACAGGCCGACCCGCGCCACGATCAGTGATGTAGCCAAAGCCGCAGGTACCGGAAAGACCAGTGTCTCCCGCTATCTGAACGGAGAGCAACAGTTGCTCTCTCCGGCCCTGAAAGCCCGCATTGAACAGGCGATAAGCGATCTGGACTACCGCCCCAGCCAAATGGCACGCAGCCTAAAACGTGGGCGTACCCGTCTCATCGGGCTTATCATTGCCGATATTACCAACCCGTATTCGGTAGAAGTGATGTGCGGTATTGAAGCTGCCTGCCGGGACTACGGGTTTACGCTTTTGATGTGCAACACCAACAATGAAGTAGCCTTGGAACAGTATTATATTCAGTTACTCAGCAGCTACCAGGTGGAAGGTCTGATTGTTAACGCCGTCGGTATGCGGGAAGAAGAGCTAAACCGGCTGCTGAAATCACGACTGCCAATGACGTTGATTGACCGCAAAATTGAAGGCGTCGACTGTAATGTGATCGGCCTGAAAAATGGCGAAGCTTCACAGCAAGTGACCCATCATCTGATTGAGCAAGGCTTTAATGCACTGCTGTTTATCAGTGAAATCATCGGTTCGGTAAACACCCGACGCGAGCGTCAGCAGGCCTTTCAGGAAACGGTGGCACATACAGAGGGGATCTGCAGTGAAAGTGCAGAGATTTCACTACAACAGCCAGAGAAATTACGTCACTGTATTCTCGACTTTCTACAGCGTCATGCGCAGCAGTCCTGTGCCATTGTGACAGCGAACGGCACCCTGACACTACAGGTCATGAAAGTGTTACAGGCAGAAGGTTTAGAGTGTGGCCGCGACCTGGGTCTGGCCGGTTTTGACGAAATGAGCTGGTCCTCGCTGACCGGGCGGGGGATCACCACCCTAAAACAGCCGACCCATCAGATTGGCTATAGCGCATTGAAAAGCGTAATTAGCCTTATCAAGCAACCGGAGAAGGCCCCTACCGAACAGTTCTTCAGCGGCGAACTGATTGTCCGAGGCTCAAGCACACTGGACTGATCCGCTGTCTCTTCCGTAAATTTTTTATGGCTGAAATCAGTAATCATCCCTTTACCTGACAAGGATGGAACCGATACCATTCTAAAGGTCACACTCTGCCAACATGGGTATAGGAGCAGGATATGGCAGCAGACATTATTGTCGTCACCGGCGCTTATGGACGAAAACAGGTGGCTGATGCCGGTGGGCAACAGGCCTTTATTCCGGTGATTGCCAAAGCCGGGGCTGATGGGGTGGAAATCCGTCGTGAGCTGTTTACAGACTCGCCACGCCGGCAACTTCCGGCATTGGCTACCGCCATACGCAATCACTCCCTGACCGCCTTTTACTCGGTCCCGGACCCGCTATTCAGTGCTAACGGCGTGATTAACCCGCAGCTTCCGCATTTTTTTGAGGAAGCGGAGCAATTGGGGGCTACGCTGATTAAATTTTCCCGTGGCTGTGCCTGTGGCGAGATTAGCGCAGAGAAATTGGCCGAACATTTAGCAGCGTCACCAGTGCCGGTAACGCTGGAAAATGATCAGACGCCAGGCGGGACCATTACTGCGATGGAACAGCTGATGGCCCGTTATGGGCAGTTACCACAGATAGCAGGGATGACCTTTGATACTGGTAACTGGTGTTGGCTGGGGGAGTCTCCCCTTGAAGCCTGTCAACGTCTGTCCCGCTATGTCAGCTATATTCATCTAAAGGTGGCCACGCGTGGTCAGTCTTCACTGCATGCCACGCCACCGGCGCTCAGCGGCGGTGACTGGCAGCATTGGCTGGCGGCATTACCGGATACTGTCCCACGTGGCATTGAGTTTCCGTTAGTCGGCGATGATCTGCTAGCAGTTACCCGACAATATGTCAGTTTGCTGCGTGATCACTGACCGTTCAGCCGCAAATGCTATCATCTGATGTGCCTGGGGCGGCACAGCCGACAGCAGCCTTATCTGCTGAAGGTTTGCCGCATCAACAAATCACTTAACAGTAAGAGAAACCGCAAATGAAACCCTCTGTAATACTTTATGAGTCACTTCCCGACGATTTACTCAGCCGTCTGACAGAGCATTATCAGGTCACCGAAGTGAATGGCCTGGATGCGGATACCGTGGCTGCCCATGCGGAGACTTTTAAGCAAGCCGTCGGTCTGCTTGGTTCCGGCGGCAAAGTAGACCAAGCACTGCTGGATAAAATGCCAGCGTTGAAAGCCTGTTCCACCATCTCTGTCGGTTACGACTTGTTCGATGTCGAGGCGTTGAATCAGCGGAATATCGCCCTGATGCACACTCCTACCGTGCTTACTGATACCGTGGCTGATACCGTTTTGGCACTGATGCTCGCCAGCGCTCGCCGAGTCACCGAACTGGACAGTTGGGTCAAAGCGGGCCACTGGACTCAGAATATTACGCCTGAGCAATTCAGTATCGATGTACACCATAAAACTCTGGGGATCTTAGGAATGGGGCGTATCGGCAAAGCCGTCGCGCAACGGGCCCATTTTGGGTTTGATATGAACATCCTCTACACTGCCCGTTCGGCCCATACCGATGCCGAGGAACGTTACTCAGCGACTCGTTGTGAACTGGACCAATTGCTGAAGAAGAGCGACTTTGTCTGCGTGATTTTGCCAATGACTGAGCAGACCCGGCACATGATCGGGCCAGAGCAGTTGGCAATGATGAAATCCAGTGCCATTCTGATTAATGCAGGCCGTGGCCCTGTGGTCGATGAGCAGGCATTGACCCAGGCTCTGAAAGAAAAAACAATCTATGCCGCCGGACTCGATGTCTTTGAACAGGAACCCGTACCAACAGATGCGGAGTTACTGACCCTACCGAATGTGGTCACCCTTCCCCATATCGGTTCAGCCACCCACGAAACCCGTTATGCCATGAAGAAAGATGGCCTAAATAACCTGCTGGCCGCACTGTCTGGCCATACAGATAAGAACTGTGTGAACCCTGATGCGCTGAAAAAGGCCTGATATTCCCGTTATCAGTTTAGATAAAATAGCCATTGCGCCCGCTATATGCGGGCGTTATGGTGTTAAATCCTTTAATCCGTAGGTAATCGGTCAGCAATGCAATTTTCTCAGTTCGGTAACAAATTTACACGCCAAAGCGGTATTAGCCGCCTGATGGAAGATATGGGTGCTGGGCTACGCACCCCAGGTACAGTGATGTTGGGGGGAGGAAATCCCGCCAAAATTCCTGAAATGGAGGCTTATTTTGACCAGTTGCTGGCGGAGATGCAGCAGAGTGGACAACTGAGTGAAGCCTTGTGCAATTACGACGGACCGCGGGGTAAAGCGGTGCTGTTGGAGAGCCTGGCAGTACAGCTAAAACAACAGTGTGGCTGGGATATTTCCGCGAAAAACATTGCCCTGACTAACGGTAGCCAAAGTGCCTTTTTCTATCTGTTTAATCTATTTGCCGGACGACAGGCCGACGGTTCTCTGCGCAAAGTATTATTTCCGCTGACCCCTGAATACTTGGGCTATGCCGATGCGGGGCTGGAAGAAGATCTGTTTGTCGCCGCCAAGCCGTCACTCAGCCTGTTACCGGAAGGTCAGTTTAAATATCATTTGGATACCGATAACCTGCAGGTCGATGAAAATATCGGTCTGATCTGCGTCTCGCGCCCCACTAACCCAACCGGTAATGTGATCACCGATGATGAACTGGCGTATCTCGACCATCTGGCGCAGCAGCACAGCATCCCACTACTGATCGACAATGCCTATGGTTTGCCGTTCCCAGGCATCACCTTTACCGAAGCTACTGCCCTGTGGAACCCGAATATCATTCTGTGTATGAGTCTGTCCAAATTGGGGCTGCCGGGCGCACGTTGCGGAATTATCGTCGCCAGTGAAGAGGTGATTAGCGCGCTCGGGAATATGAACGGCATTATCAGCCTCGCGCCCGGCAGTATCGGCCCGGCCATCGCCAATGAAATGATCCGCCGTAATGACCTGCAGCACCTGTCTGAACAGGTAGTAAAACCTTATTACCAGCAGAAAGCCACAGACACCATCGCACTGATCCGTCGCTATCTATCTGAACAACAGTGCCTTATTCATAAACCAGAAGGAGCTATCTTCCTATGGTTGTGGTTCCGTGATCTGCCGATAACGACCGAAGAGCTTTACCAACGTCTAAAAGCCCGTGGCGTATTGATGGTGCCCGGCCATTTCTTCTTTCCTGGTCTGGAAGAAGAGTGGCCTCACGCTCGGCAGTGTATGCGCATGAACTATGTCCCGGAAAATGCGGAAATTGAGCGTGCGATGCGTATTCTGGCAGAGGAACTGGCGTTAATCGCCGGCTGAGATCTCTTCTTTACAAGGTTCATGATGCGTTTTACCGACCTGTTACTGGCACTGTGTGTGGTGATTATCTGGGGCGTTAACTTTGTGGTGATCAAAGTCGGCCTTGAGGGAATACCGCCTTTTTTACTGGCAGCCCTACGCTTTATGTTGGTCGCCTTCCCGGCCTGTTTTTTTGTTAAACGACCAACGGTACCGCTAAAATGGCTGGTCGCGTATAGCATGACCATCAGCTTTGGCCAATTTTCTCTGCTGTTTCTCGCCATCACATTAGGGATGCCAGCGGGTCTGGCATCACTGATCATTCAGGCACAAGTGTTCTTTACCCTATTGTTCAGTGCTTGTCTGCTGCGGGAGAAACTGCATACCTGGAACCTTGCTGGGCTGGTGGTGGCTATTGCCGGTATGATCCTGCTGGTACAGCACAGTCTCGTAGGCCAAGGCGGCGGCATGACGCTGACCGGCCTGCTATTAACTCTGGCTGCCGCCTTTTCTTGGGAGCTGGGCAATATCAGCAATAAGGTGATTATGCGCGATTATCCGGTACCTGGATTGTCGCTGGTGGTCTGGAGTGCCTTGATCCCAATCCTGCCCTTTGTTCTGTGCAGCCTATGGTTTGAAGGGCCGACCACCATCATGCGGAGCCTGAGCGGGTTTACGGTCAGTGGTGTCTTCTCGGTACTCTACCTGTCATTGCTGTCAACACTGGTGGGCTATGGACTGTGGGGCAGCCTGTTAGGACGCTACGAAGCGTCTAAAGTAGCACCAATGGCGCTGCTGATCCCGGTGGCGGGGATTATCAGTGCCGCGCTGTTGTTGGGTGAAACGATCTCTCGTGGCCAAGTGATCGGTATTGTCGTGATCATCGCTGGATTGATGATCACCACCCTCGGCGGCCGTTTTATTGTTCGGCGACGCACGGCTACGCTCCCCTAGACAGCAAAACGCCGCACTCAGTGCGGCGTTTTTAGTGTTCATCAATCAGCGGCTCTGGCTGATCTCAATCCGACGGGGTTTCAACTCTTCAGGCGTGACCCGCTCGAGATCAATACTGAGTAACCCATTCTCCAGTCGAGCATCGCAGACCACAATATGATCGGCCAGCTGGAATTTACGCTCAAAATTACGCTCAGCGATGCCTTGGTAGAGATATTTTTTCTCACTCTGCACATCAGGATGTGAACCGCGTATCATCAACATATTGTCATGAAAGGTAATATCCAGTTCATCTTGGGAAAAGCCAGCCACCGCAATGGTGATACGGTAGTGAGTCTCATCCACCAGTTCTACATTGTAAGGAGGATAGCCTCCGTTCGCCTGATTAGGGTTGCTTTCAAGCAGGTTTACCAACCGGTCAAAACCAATGGCGGAACGGTACAGTGGGGAGAGATCAAAATTTCGCATACATACTCCTGATTTATCAGCAAGTCAGTGTTACCTTCCCAGTGGGACAGGTTAATTTTGCCCAGGCCCCCTTCCGGCAGTACCTGTGACGTTATACAGTAAGTGGGGACGCTGGTGTTTTTTTCAACCATACATGGATTTTTTGCGTCGGGAAGTCAGAATTGGCATACACTCAGAGGAGTTATCATTCTCTGCGTCATGCTACCCAGACGGCCCGAAGAAAGGCACAATAGAAGGGACGACAATAATGAAAATAATGAGACGGATCCCGGCCGCTGGCGTTATTGCTTGGTGCGCGATCTCCTCCAGTGGCTGCTCTAGTATAATGTCTCATACTGGGCCGGATCAGGGCTATTATCCAGGGACCCGTGCTAATAACCAGATCTTGGGTGACAGTGCGACCCGCTGGCCAATTAAAACACTGGCGGTGGTGGATTACCCGTTCTCCGCAGTGATGGATACCCTATTACTTCCTTGGGACTATTACCGAAAGGACCAGGGTAGCGAAGGAAGCTCGCTACGGGCCAGCGTCGCCCGCAGCGAAGTATTGGCCAAGACCCATGAAAATGAGCCTAAGGTGATTACCGCGGATTTACCGGCACAGTAAATAACTGGTTCCAGCCTGCAACGCTACGTGAATACGCGAGACTTTTTCCGTCTGGCGACCAGACTACCGCATCGCCGTTGGGCGGGATTTCCGTCCGCGGCGTCAGCCGCTGACAATCACCGCTGTGAATATCACACTGCATCACGCTGTGATCACTGATAAAAGCCACCCTGTCTGCCGAAGGATGCCAGTTCACTACCGAACTGATGCTGTGCGCCAACTGGGTAATTTGCCAAGGTTCGCCACCGTTTGGCGACAGTCCCCATAACTGAATAATGCCTTGATCATCGGCCATCAGAAACGAGATCACGCTACCGTCTGCAGAGGTCCGCAGCCAGTGGCGAGGCTGTAACGCGACACCGCGGCTGAAAGTCAGGCGACGCTGCATCACACCGGCTGGCGGTGCAGGTAAACAATCTTCCCGTCCCTGTAACGGTACAGCCCCTGCCAACGCATACTCTGCGGGATCCTCGGGCAGGTCGGTGATAAAAATTTCTGGCACTTTCTCCCCTGCCGCGGAGAGAGTATCGCCGATAAACACCAGTGCCCTTCTCTGCCAATCGCCATTGGCTTTACGATAACCCCGTTGCCCTATCCAGCCTTCTTCGTAGGCACGGTTGATCTGATCACTGCCGGGAGCCGGCGAAACCGTCGTGTGGCTAACCAATACACAAAAGTGGCTGCCGTTGTACTCACGAGGATGATGACCAGGAACCGTGACGGAATGTAACGGGACAGCGACCCCAACGTTGCGCAGATCTTGGGCCAGCGAGCGTTCATGCATCACATGGTCATTGTAGGTAAAACTGAGAAACTGCCCTTCGGCATCGAACATATGGACATGGCTACCGCCGCGTAAGGCTCCCGGTGTATAGGGAGGCGTAATATCGCAGGCATCCAAGGTCTGTGCCTGGTTATGCTCGATAATCACGCCGCGACGATGGTGGAAATCGTAGTGCCAGTCGCTGTCCGGATTTTCCGGGCCATGAATGCAGACATACCTCCCGGGAATTCGCGGGCAACAGGTTACTACGCCGACACAGGCCTGCTGTGTCGCCTGATAAATCACTTCACTGATCCCAGTGGTTACATTGACCCGCTCAACGATCTGGCTGTTAAAGGTGGCCTCTGGCGGACGGAGGTCATACACCAACCACTGGCTGTCGGCACTCCAGATACGATCGTTGGTCAATTGATGATGACGAGGAGCAAAGGTGATCTGCTTTTCTTGCATGGGTGATTTCCACTGTTTCAGGGCAGTGGGTGGAATATGCAATATTCTGACAGTGCGGTCACCTGTTTATTCCTAATCCAAGGATAACAGAAAATCGGCATAGGGCACTTTTCTGTTCTCCGCTTAACGGTTAGCCGAGCTGGGATAGTGTAATTCTGCGGTCATAAAGATTCGGTTAGTATCGCTGGCACTGATAATGGTGTACGAAGAAGCCCCCTCTGCTTTCGCCTGAGCCGCAATTTTCGCTTCCGTATTATCAAGGGTACTGCCAGTGGCAGAGACCGTCTCAGCGTAGGTACCAAACGAGAATACGGCCAGTGCTGTTGCCATGACTACAGCAGAAATCGTTTTCATCACTCTACCCCTTGTGTTCACACTGCACGGCTTCCAGCCAGCGGAGTGTTTCAAGATTTTAGAGGTTCTGGTCGTTTCAGACCGTCCGCAGCAACATCGGCGAGCTTATTTATGCAGCTGGGCAGTCATATACACGCCATTATCTGCGCGGGCACTGGTAATGGTGTAGGAAGAGGCACCTGCTGCTTTGGCTTGGGCGGCAATACTGGCCTGAGCACCATCCAAGGTACTGCCAGTCGCAGAAACCATGTCGGCGGCAAAGGCACCAAATGACAGAGCAGATAAGGTGGCAGCGGTAACTAAAGTAGTGAGCGTTTTCATCGTAAATTCCTTCTTGTTGATTACACGGCGCTGTTCATCCTGTCGAACCGTCGGTAATACAGTGGATCATTAAAATAAAGAGATAATGTGAGTCTGAGCCGAGACCCGATTATTTATGCAGCTGGGCAGTCATATACACGCCATTGTCAGTGCGGGCACTGGTAATGGTGTAGGAAGAGGCACCTTCTGCTTTGGCTTGGGCGGCGATATGAGCCTGAGCACTGTCTAACGTACTGCCGGTGGCGGAAACCATGTCGGCGGCAAAGGCACCAAATGACAGAGCAGATAAGGTGGCAGCGGTAACTAAAGTAGTGAGCATTTTCATCGTAAATTCCTTCTTGTTGATTACACGGCGCTGTTCATCCTGTCGAACCGTCGGTAATACAGTGGATCTTTAAAATAAAGGGATAATGTGAGTCTGAGCCGTGACCCGATTATTTATGCAGCTGGGCAGTCATATACACGCCATTGTCAGTGCGGGCACTGGTAATGGTGTAGGAAGAGGCACCTTCTGCTTTGGCTTGGGCGGCAATACTGGCCTGAGCACCATCCAAGGTACTGCCAGTCGCAGAAACCATATCGGCGGCAAAAGCACCAAATGACAGGGCAGATAAGGTGGCGGCAGCGGCTAACGCTGTTAGGGTTTTCATGATTAACTCCTCAATAATAAGAAACGGTGTATCTTGCGTTGAAGTTATAATACCCCACGTTACTATTAGCTGGTTAACAGAAAATGCGATCGTCGTCACGTTAAGACAGTCAAGCCGCAACTCTTTGTTAACAATAATTAAATTTATCTGCGACATCGTATGACTAGGCGGCCAAGAGGCATCAGGGGAAAGAAGAGAAAGGGGGAGACAGTGCCTAACAGCGGGTGGGTAGACGACGGGCACAAAGAATATGCCCGTCAGGGGTGATTAACCGTTGAGTGCCCAGCGCTGTATCGCCTGTGCTACCCCGTCTTCGGCATTAGTTGCCGTCTGATAGCGGGCCTGCTGCTTAACGCTGTCAATGGCATTTCCCATTGCCACGCCATAACCTGCATAAGAGAGCATCGCTAAGTCATTTTCCTGATCGCCGACGGCCATCACTTCATCCGCCGTGAAACCAAGCTGCTCTGCCAAAATACGTACCGCTTGGCCTTTATTGACCTGCTTATTAAGGATCTCTAGGTAATAAGGGGCACTTTTCAGCAGAGTATAATTCTCTGTGATCTCTGCAGGCATTTGCGCAATCGCGTCATCCAACCGCGCTGGCTCATCCACCATCATCAGTTTCGGGAAACGCAGTGTCGGATCCATCTGCTCGACAGCACGATAGCGCAACGGGATACCGGTCAGAGAGACTTCGTGCACCGTGTAATGGCTGATATCCTGGTTAGGGGTATACAAATGGGTCTTGTCTAGGGCTTGGAAATGTACCCCGAGTTGACGAGCAAGCTGTTCGAATTTCAGATAGTCATTATGGTCGAGAGTCACTTCCGCGACACAACTGCCGTCTTCGGCCCGCTGCACCAGCCCACCGTTATAGCTAATACAGAACTGGCCAGGGATATCCAGCCCTAGCTCTGCCACATATTTTTTCATGCCGATATAAGGCCTGCCGGACGCTAATACCACCACAATACCCTGTGCCCGAGCGTCATGGATTGCCTGTTTTACTGCAGGGCTTATCTGATGCTCTGGGGTCAATAGTGTGCCGTCCATATCAAGTGCTATCAGTCTGATTGCCATAACGTCCTCATTTTCCGTAAACAGACTTTCGATGCTAACGTGTTTACGCTAGCACTGATAGCATTTCACCGTCTAACAGCCCTTCAGATCACAGTTTGTCGCTGCAAACGGTTAATTTTTCTGTCAGGTCCTCTAGGATCCAGTGTGGTCTTTGAAGGTTAGCCAGACTGAGGATGAACAGACACATCAAAGCTAAACCATTGCTGATTGAGGCGTTTAAAACTTCCGTCCTGATACATATCAGTAATAGCCTGATTAATTTGTTTTTTTAGTTGCTCCTCTCCCTGTTTTGGGAAACCGATGCCAGTGCCCTGCCCGAATAAGGCTGGGTCTTTGACTTCTTTGCCTTTCAGCGCGAAATCCGCACCCTGCGGCTTTTTCAGAAATGCGTCACTGGCCGAGACGGCATCGTCCAGCGTCGCATCCAAACGACCTGCAGAGAGGTCTGCGTAAATCTGGTCAGGAGAGGCATAGGTGACCACCGTCACGCCCTGTGGCTGCCAGTATTTATCGGCGTAACTTTCAAATACTGACCCCTGCTGGACACCGACCCGCTTCCCTTTGAGTGAAGCAGCATTGGGAAGATAGTGGCTAGATTTGGCGGCCACCAGATAGACAGGCGTGGTGAAAAGCGGTACAGAAAAATCGATGGATTTCTGACGTTCCGCATTAATCGACAGTGATGAGAGGATCATGTCAAATTTTCTTGCCTGCAAGGCGGGGATCAATGAATCAAAGGGTAGAGATATAAACTGGCATTGCCTCTCAATTTTGTGGCAAATCGCTTTACCCAGTTCCACATCGAATCCCGCCAGTTGCCCGTGACTGTCCGTATATTCAAAGGGGGGAAAAGTGGGGTCAATCCCTATGGTGATTGGGGCGGAGTGTGCCGAGGCCAAGCCAGCCGACAATAACAGCGGCAGAAAGACTAAACGAGTATAAGGCATTGTTCACGCTCCTAAGGGTGCCGGCTCACTGATGAAAACGCTCTGGTCTGAAATCAGCCAGCATCGGATGACGGGTGCCACAGAGAATTTCCCCGCTCAGTAATTCGCCAATAATCAGCGCGAGAGTGGCACCGGAATGAGTAAATGCAACAAAACATCCTTCATATCCCGGAACGGCCCCAACTACCGGGAAGCCGTCAGCAGGCACCGGCTTAGGGCCAGCCTTATATCCTGACAGTGTCAATGGAGCAGGAAGAGACAAAATCCGATCTGCTTCCGCAAAGAGCTGTGTGGTGATCGCCTCACTGACTTGGTAACTATCGTCAGCCTGCCGTTGGATATCATCGACATACCAACTATGGTCAATCGCCAGCGCCTGTCCTGGATGAGGGCGTAGTGCCACCCGTGGTGTGTTAAATACCCGCTCCGGTAAACTGTCGGCCGGTTCACTGAGCGCCAGCATCGACAATACCGAGCCATCCGGTAACCTATATCCTAAAGAGGCCAACAGTGCTGGGGTATCAGCACCACAGGCAATCAGTACCTTATCGAAGTTTTCATGGCTGCCATCCGGCAGCCTAATCCCCGTAATTTGCCCGTCATCACCGCTAACCGGTCGCACCTTACCGCATCCAGTACGGCTGATCCCGCCACAGGCAGTCAATGTCGCCAGCAGCCGCGTGATCAAGTCAGGCAGATGCACCCACCCTTCCCCTGGGTTGAACAGCACCGGGCTGTCCGACGCCTGTGGGTTGACCCGAGGTTCTATGGCACTCACCGCGTCTACTGATGGGTAAAATTCTGATGCATAACCGTGCGCAGTTTCCGCCTGATGCCACTCCGTCACTTCTTTGGGATCCGACCAGAATATCCCTCCTGGAAACTTCAGCCAGTCAAACGGGCCTTGCTGATGATGCAATTGTTGATAACGGGCAATACCCGCCATACGCAGCTGATAATAAGTGTCCGGCCAGGGGCCGGAAGCATTCAGCCAAGAGAGAGAACGGCCTGAAGCGCCGGATGCCCAATCAGTGTCAGTAAAGAGGGTCACTGCCGCACCGGCTTGAGCAAGGTGGGTGGCGCAGGAGACCCCGATGACTCCGCCGCCGATTACCGCTATTTTCATCGCATCCTCCTGAGGTTTTCCGCCAGTATTGACCTGATCTGCGGTCGATAAAAATAGGATTTACTGATAGCTAGGTCGAAGCCAGTCGCTTACGGGTAAAAAAAAACCTCCCTGCACGCAGAGAGGTTTTATCAGTACCGAGGACAGATTAGATATCGATATTCGCCGCTTTTAAGGCGTTTTCTTCGATAAAGGCGCGACGTGGTTCCACAGCATCCCCCATTAAGGTGGTAAACAGCTGATCTGCGGCGATAGCATCTTTGATGGTAACGCGCATCATACGACGGCTTTCCGGATCCATGGTGGTTTCCCACAACTGTTCTGGGTTCATCTCACCCAGACCTTTATAACGCTGTACTGACAGGCCACGGCGAGACTCTTTCACCAGCCATTCAACGGCCTGCTCAAAGCTTGCCACTGGCTGACGGCGTTCACCCCGTTCGATAAAGGCATCTTCTTCGATAAGACCGCGTAACTGCTCGCCCAAAGCATTAATCTTCTGGTATTCCGGGCCAAAGATAAACTCGGAGTCCAGCGGATAATCAGTATCCACACCATGGGTACGGATACGCAGTACCGGCTCAAAACGTTGATGCTCGCGGTCTTCACGGACAATACCGATATAGGCACTGCCGTGCTGCTCGCGTTCCGCCAAGGAAGCTACCAGCTTATCCAACCACTGCTGCACCGCCGACTGCTCTGACAAGTCGCTCAGGGTCGAGTGATACACTAAGCCCCGCAGCAGTGCTGACGGATAACGGCGGGTCATACGCTTAATCATTTTCTCGGTGCTGTTGTACATAGAGACCAGATTTTCCAGCGATGCACCGCTCAGAGCTGGCGCACTCGCGTTGGTATGCAGAGTGGCACCGTCCAGAGCGATAGCGATCTGGTACTGGTCCATGGCATCATCGTCTTTGATGTACTGTTCCTGCTTACCTTTTTTCACTTTATACAGTGGCGGCTGGGCAATAAACACGTGACCGCGTTCGATAATTTCCGGCATCTGGCGGTAGAAGAAGGTCAGCAGCAGCGTACGAATGTGCGAGCCATCAACGTCCGCATCCGTCATGATGATGATGCTGTGATAACGCAGTTTATCGGGGTTGTACTCATCACGACCGATACCACAGCCCAATGCGGTGATCAGGGTTGCCACCTCCTGCGAAGAAAGCATCTTGTCGAAACGCGCTTTTTCCACGTTCAGGATCTTACCTTTCAACGGTAATATGGCTTGGTTTTTACGGTTACGGCCCTGCTTGGCAGAACCACCCGCGGAGTCCCCTTCCACCAAGTACACTTCGGACAGGGCCGGATCGCGCTCCTGACAGTCCGCCAGCTTGCCTGGTAAACCGGCCAAATCCAGCGCCCCTTTACGGCGGGTCATCTCACGGGCACGACGAGCGGCTTCACGGGCACGGGCTGCATCGATAATTTTACCCACCACGATTTTTGCATCACCCGGGTTTTCCAGCAGGTATTCGGCCAGCAGTTCGTTCATCTGCGATTCCACCGCCGATTTCACCTCAGAGGAGACCAGCTTATCTTTGGTCTGTGAAGAGAATTTCGGGTCTGGGACTTTTACCGACACTACGGCAATCAGACCTTCACGGGCGTCATCACCGGTAGCGCTGACTTTGGCTTTCTTGCTGTAACCTTCTTTATCCATATAGGCGTTCAGGGTACGGGTCATCGAGGCTCGGAAACCGGCCAGATGGGTACCACCGTCACGCTGCGGAATATTGTTGGTAAAGCAGTAGATGTTTTCCTGGAAACTGTCGTTCCATTGCAGCGCAACTTCAACGCCAATCCCATCTTTTTCGGTACTGAAATAGAAGACATTGGGATGGATCGGGGTTTTATTTTTATTTAGATATTCAACAAATGCGCGGATACCACCTTCATAGTGGTAGTGATCGCTCTTATCCACTCGCTTATCAATCAGGCGGATAGAGACCCCAGAGTTGAGGAATGACAGCTCACGCAGGCGTTTAGCCAGAATATCGTATTCGAAATCGGTCACATTGGTGAAGGTCTCGTGACTGGCCCAGAAGCGGACGGAGGTCCCACTGACGTCAGTTTCACCAATCACTGCCAGCGGTGCCGTCGGCACACCGTGTTGATAGATCTGCTGATGGACTTTACCATCACGGCGAATAGTCAGCTCCAGTTTTTCAGACAGAGCATTCACCACAGAGACACCGACACCGTGCAGACCACCAGACACTTTATAGGAGTTATCGTCAAATTTACCGCCTGCATGCAGCACGGTCATGATGACCTCGGCTGCCGAGACTCCCTCTTCAGGGTGGATACCGGTCGGAATACCACGGCCATCATCCTGTACTGACACTGAGTTGTCAGAATGGATGGTCACGGTGATTTCCTTACAATGCCCTGCGAGTGCTTCGTCGATGGCGTTGTCCACAACCTCGAATACCATGTGATGCAATCCGGTACCATCATCCGTATCACCGATGTACATACCGGGGCGTTTGCGTACCGCATCAAGCCCTTTC
>Ga0157364_1002164_pt1 | contig 17927 bp, 5 predicted proteins | sample AttsexASBM2_FD_111476 | JGI IMG/M metagenome (GOLD analysis project Ga0157364, IMG submission 111476) | Fungus gardens microbial communities from leaf cutter ant in Ribeirão Preto, State of São Paulo, Brazil - Atta sexdens ASBM2 | ecosystem: Host-associated > Fungi > Mycelium > Unclassified ...
AAAATTATCGTACCACAATGAAAAACAAACTTGAAACTTTGCTCTATCGAATGATATTTATAAATAAATGTCTTTGCAAAGTTTTGATGATTTAAATTTTACTCGAAAGTATGACAGAAATTATGCAACGATCTCTTATTTTAAAAAGAAAAGGAGAAAATATTCAGGTGGCATAGCCTATGATAAATTAAATATTTCATAGAAATTACAATGCGACTAGCATGCGGCCTTGCCATTTATGTAGTGTACCGTTATGCACAATACAAAAGGTCATCGCGCTATCATTCATATATCTACTTGAGCAGACATAACAGAGCGAGCGTTCCACATACTTTCATATTATTCCTCAAAACGAAACTTTAAATATTAAAATAGCGTCTTGTCTTAGACATATCTTTACAATAAACAATTTTTTACTTACGCATTCAATAATTTATATATCAAGGAGGCGGATTTTTAACGTGACGTTTAAACATTATACATAATGTATTACATTATTCATATAATGTAATACAATATAACGATAGACACGTGTTGCCAAACCACACGTGCGGTCGATGACTTCGATTCGATGATCCAAATAAAAGAGTCGTTATATGATGGATAAGATTATCTTAGGTTTTAATTTCAAGAGATTTTATATCATATAAAATGTCACATGATAGTCATATTTTATTCATTTCGTGTGCAATCGTAAATTATTCATTTTCGCGAGTATTGTGTTAGTGCAACTATTCCTGAGAAGAGGAGATTAATAACTCCTTTAGGCTGTTACACATTAATATAAAAATTTTATTTTATTTTACACATATCTTAAGATACAGAAAATTACATTAAATATTGTATGATGCATCTATAGACTATTTAGAATCTAGATAATGTATCATGTTAATAACGGGACTCGAATGATTTCTCGATGAAGGAACTTCACACTGTTATCTGTCTAATCTTAATTAATATTTTGAAATCTTTTTTGAAATATAGCTTTTCAAAAATTATACATTAGATCTATATACATTATTTGCTTGAAGATATTATAGATAAATAATGATAAACAAAAACGCATGTACTTTCGCTCGTTAATGCGTATAATTTTTTTAACGAGTTGCCACAAATATGTATGAATATATACAGTAACGAGCTTGCTATAGTTCATTAAATACGTCACAAATGCCACACCCACTTTGATTAGGCGTGGTACGAATTACTTCAATGCCAAGAATGCGAAGTAGTGCAATAGTTTCGTTTCGTTTCTATCTTAGAGCAATTCTCAAACGCTATATATTACATTAATTATCTATTAGTCTCTAATTTCTTGTGTAACGCAAGCATAAGTGTTTGCATTATGATTTCTAATGTTCACGAATCTTCGTCTTCAAATAGATAATCTCGTAGACATTTCTTAATAGTTTATAAGTATATAATATAAGTATATAATAATTAATAAAGTCTACAAGAATGTAAGACAATATAATACGAATCAAGCACATTTAAATTTTATTAACGTTTTATTACGAGAGATGTGGCGCCTATTAATTACAGATAATGTTGTAATTGCTTATTATCTACATTACACTGAACGTTGCTTTATTTTCGTGATATAGTCATAATATTAATGATTTGGTCTTTAACCTTCTTAGGTACTGAATCATGCGGAGCGGAATGGAAGCCCGATCTTCTCTTTTTAAGAATTGAGTAAACATTCATCGTCCATGTTATAGAAAGTTAATAAGAAATAAAGAGATAATCGAATAGGCATATAAGCGGAAATACCTTTACTCTTATTTTATTCGTAACTTTTTTCAGTTTCACTTTCGTTTGAAGTTTGAAAATTACGATTGTATTTTCTGTGATTATTCTCTGGTAGATCTCATCTTCGAGGTTTGTTTAATATCTGTAATTTCGCTCAATATCTCCTTTGAAAATTAATTTGTGTGCTCAATTGTATTAGCTAATTATTAGCGATACACAATCACTTCGCGACATTTTGTTAGCTTGTATATGCAGTCATGTAAAGCAACCGACCTATTTCTGTGTATGTTCACTTTAATTGACTAACAACAATAATTTAGATAATATGTACATATATTTATTTTGTTTTTTCCAATTTAACGTTTTATTTAAAAATCAGTATTAGTCACTCTCTCTCTGATTATAACGAACTTGTATACATAACATTTGCATCTCTTTACAATAATTAATTGTTATTACATGATGTAATTTTCCACCGTGTTTTCATACATTTCGTTCTTCTAATACATGAAGCATGAAATGCACTTGGTCTACCGCCGTTAAAAAAATAGACGTGTATCATACATATTTTTTTGTAATAAACGTGTGTTTCTTTTGTAAACGAAGAAACTTTATAAACTAAGAGGATTGTATAAAAATGTATTTTTGAAACAATATTATCGCATTCTTCGCTAATTACTTAAATTACTCTGCGAATGTGTTAGAGGCAATCGTTAATCTTTTTAATGAACAAGCAACTCTATTATCTCTCCAAGTGTATTTCTTTAATCATCCGAAATGGAAGCGCGTGAACGGTTTAGCAACACGTGCCCGTTTTCATTGTTTGCTCACGAAATATCGCGTACTACATCACACGTTTCACATCGCATTTATGTGGGAGAGACATTCGTAATAGATGCAAATGAGTAACTGAGGAGTTCGCAGGACTATTTGTCAGTAAAATGCCAATTAGAACGTTAAATTCAAACACATAAAACGTTTATAACGGATGCAAATGACTAATTGAGGAATTCACATGATTATTTGTCTGTGAATTGCTAATTAAAGCGTTAAATTCAGAATAACCGCGTGATATTGCAATGATAATAATTACATCATGATAGCTTAATTTTTGTATAAAATCTTTAAGCTCTTTATAAATTACTCTGACAAACAATAATGAATTTGAAACTTTTTAATCAATAATAAATTATTAATTAAATTATTTTTTAATATGTAATATAACATTTTCTTTAAGATTTATTTATACACGTATACCTAGTTTATAAATGGCTTATATGAATTGTTTGTTGCATAATAAATACAAATAAGTGATCTTGCTTACAAAAACAAAAATAATTTTATTGTAATTTATTCTAGTTTTTACTTAAAATAAATTAATTATTACAATAATATATAATAGCGCCTGTAATAATATAAAATAGCATAATAAAAGCATTATTACTTATCTTATTACGTAATTTATACCTAATTTCTCTTTACTGATTTTGCAAAAACCATACCTATTACTATAAAGTTTTATGATTACAAAATTATAATTATAATTTTTCCAGATTTTGCAAAATTTACATCTTTGAATTTTTAAGAGACTTTTATACATGTCGCGATAACATTTCAGATTTTAACATTTAATTCAAATTTATATTATTCTTGACTGTATAATGATAACACGGATAAGACTGCAATCGCGCACAAAGCCTATTAATTGCAATTACATCTTACACTACGATTCGCTTTGGATCAATGCATCAGCATGATACGAAATGATATCCATTGTATCTTACTTTTACATTATACCTTAGTGATTACAAACGCACCTGTCAATACTGCATATGCGTGCAGTCTAATCGTGAGAGCCCAACGAGAATTTTGCATACTGCAAAGAGAACTCTCTCAATTTAGAATGCATTCTATTCGGCATACTCATTGTTCGATACAGAATTTCTTGCACGATTTACCGCGAAAGTTGGGCGTTTTCCATTAAAAACAGACGTTTTATTTGTGATACGTACAGGGAATGATTATTTAGATTAGAAGTAGAGATCGATTGTACAGAAGAGAGATTTTGAAAGATAATATAGGCATTGTACAACATAAATAGTTTATTCATCTCTATTAAGGCCGAACTCGTAAAATAAAAAATGAAAGATACAAAGGCACAATTATGATCGAACATATAATCACGATGAATGTGTTATTACTTGTGTTACTTCATTTTACGTTCTGTCTGCTTTCTCATAACATCTTCGTTGACTTTGCAAAATTTTCCTTAAGATTTTGTAAAGCTTACATTTTCAAATTTTTTAAAGAATCTTCCAAATATACCTTGTAACGTTTCGATGTTCTTCTTAATTTTGAATGATACGATATTTTGATTATGGTATTTGCATATTTAAATTTTTTATTTAAATGTTTAATAGATTTTAATACATATTTTAGTATATATATATATATACTATATTTTTATTTTATCTGAATATCTCTCTCACGTTTGAAGATTTTATAAATGATTATTCCGCTGTTTATTATATAATATTATATCAATATAATATGGTGCGACAGTCATCAAGAAAGTTTGATTAGAATCTAGAGTAGAACAATAACTTCAATTACGACAAATAATGGGTGTTTAAGCTCGAGAAATTATTTTCTATTTTCCTGACTAAGGTCGCCATTAGTGTAGTACCATTTTACATTATATGCGTATCGCGTGGAAATGCAAAACGTGCAATTTGACTAAACAGACGTGGATCGATCGTGAAAGTTCGATAAGCGAGTGCCGCGTTTTCACAGCGAACGATCAAACCGGAAAAAGAGTTTATGAATTCTTTCTACATCGTACGAGGCAGACGATTCATTACGTAACCGCGTAAGGCACGTCGCATACATCGCGATATCATCGTGTTATTTTTTTAAACTCGATATATTAACATCAGATATACTTCAATTATAACTTTATTAATGCTCTCGACGCTCGTAAATCTTTTTAATTAGCACTTGTGCAGATTTCCGTTTCTTTTATCGCGCGTGATGTATATATATATATCATAATAAATCTTTCTAAACGAAAGACACACCCTTTCGCTTCCAGAACCTACTGCAAGCGAATAAACATTTTCCTTATTTGTAATATGCAAATTTCGAATTTCTACACGCATCCATTTTTATTTTTATTATATAAAAATAGCTCTCTTAAAGTCTTATGGTTATTCTACAATGTGCTTTTTGTTTTCTGCTTTTTGCTATTTTTTACATCTTTTGCTTCTTATCCGGTTTTTTATTTTATCGCCTGAGATAAAAGTTAACGAACTTCGGAAGAAACAGAAAACATGTAGCAAGAAATGCAATTGTCGATAAAACGATTGCAAGAGGTAAAAAACAAGAAATCAAGAACACATTGTAGAATAGACTTTAAAGACTCTTTTTAAATAAATAGAAACAATGTCTTGACAATATTAAAGCGAATAACTCTCTGTGACACGTGTGATTACGCGCGCACAATGGCGAAAGATATGCTATAACGGAGAGGGCAAAGGTCGTGAGAATTTGCTGAAAGCGTTACGAAGATTCTGGTTCAAATCACATAATTTTGAGGAGGAGAAAATAACATTATTATAGGAAGATAAAAAAATGTTACTAAACAGCAGTTATGCACATGATGCGCTTTCACGACTTGTAATAGAAGATGTAACGTCGTTCTTGTTGCTGTAATACTTATATGTCTCTATGTACATAATAAAACGGATGTCTTATATGCAATATTAAAATAATTTATTCAAAAATTTATTATTTTTTTAGTATTTTTAAGTATTTTTGGATAAATTATTATAATTATAAGCATAAGGATATAAATAACGTTATACATACGACGCCAAGTATAATTTGATTGAAAAATACTTTGCGAAACATCGTGTACATCGCATTCGTTCGATAACTAGTTAGTTTTGATGCAGGACCTACGAGCAGTCGTGAGGCTCGTTAATTCTTGTAATAACTGTGCAGTTTGATCGGACTTTTTTCTCCGTGCAATCTGCTGTAATATATATCCATTATTCACAAGAAAATATATATAGACATAAAACGTGATTAGAGTATGAAATATACCGGGAACAATCAATGACGTTCGAGAATAATAAAAGCCATTGTTACGTAATTATTATGTTTTTATCAATAAACAGACATTTTACTCGTGTCGTATATGCGTATTATATGCATTTTATTATGTTCTTAAAAAGACACGTGTGCAAATTGCTTGTTTGGTTTGACGTGCATCGTTTATGTTATCTTACAGTCGCATTATGTGCGAATAAATCTTTTTAATATGTAGTTGCACAAGAAACGCGATGTGCATAGATTTTTTTATCCCGGAATTTTATATACATACATATTTATTATTTCAATATAACAGAATTTTTATTTCTTAATGGAAACATTTACTGTTATTTATTTATAATGTACTGTTTATGTGTCTCCAAGAACTTCACGAATGTCTTCATAGTTTTATTTCGTAATCTCTGTTTTACTGACGATAATTTATTGACTGACACGCGTCTACAACAAAATACATCCTCAAATTAACAAGATTAAGAGGATCTGAAATTATAGGCTTGCGTGTCATAAATAAGTCTATACATGATTGGATATGCTGTGAGCGAGAGGTTAAATGTAACGCATTACATGTTATTAAAGAATTCGCCAACAGACGGTTTTACGTGTTGCAGCAGGAACATAGTGTATCAATTACGTTAATTACCGTTGCATATGCACTGTAATTAAGCGTGTTGCAAATTATTTCGGGCGACACGGAGAATTAGCAATTTCAAAATCACAGTCCAGATTTATAATCCGCATAATAAGCCGTTCATCGAACATTTGGATCTCTGACTAATGAAACTCTGCGCACAGTAAGCAATTAACCAATTTTACGCTGATAATCGGTTACACAATGCGGAAATTTGTTCATTCAAGGCTGCGAATCGCGAATCACGGTAAACGATAACGATGGCAAATCAACGAGAAAGGATTTTAAATTTCCCGACCGTTCTAACGTCGCAGTGCGACCTAGTTTCAATTTAAATTGACGCAATAGTTCGAGCGCATTCCTACTGATTGCCGTGTAGCGGAATGAAGGTTGTACAGATTCGCAATAAGTGTCTTACATCCAAATAGAATCCACACGATTTACAGACATTAATCAATTATAAAAATTAATTCTTTATTAATTAATTATCTCTAATAAATCTTAAATCTAAAGTAAACAATTAAAAAAGAAACCATGATTCTTAATAATATCTATATTTTGATAATTTTTAATAATTAGAAATAATTAATCGTTTAATTATTTCGTTAATGATTTTATTGACAATGAAATTTTCCTCTAATTAATTAATCTTTAATAAGTAAAATCTCTAATTATTCAAATCATTAGCTCTGCAATAATTGATCATCCGTTCATTAGTTCTTTAATGATTCGTTCTCTCATAATCTATTCGCAAGAAAGAGATTATAAAGTAATTTCTTTGCTCCATCTTTCCTGTATATTTATTCCAACAATCTAACGTTTATTTAGAAATTATTCTCGCGAATTTCTCTTTTAGTTGGCCTTGAATTGCGAATGCAGATAGCTCATTGACTGCACATTTAGTAATGTGCTTAGCAGGTAGCAATCTATTTTATACTATGAAACGACACCGAACTGGGCGTTGTCCAAGATCTCTCTCTCTCTCTCTCTCTCTCTCTCAGAATATGTAATTTAACATCTTAGTGAGAGGAAAAGCGATAATGACATTATAACTTATTCTACAATTCAATAAGTAACAAGTCTCGTTGTAATACAACAAAGAAAAAACAACGATAATAAATCTCAAACAGTTTGAGCAATAAGTTAACACCTTAAAAAAACATGGAAAACTTATGTTTTTAATATAAAAAGATTGCAACATTCTCTCCTATATTTAAATATAACCATACAGATGTAATAACTTATGTAACAAATTATTGTATATGCATACATTAAACTCTCAAATCATTTCATAAAATCATTTCATAAAATCAACAGTTTGCTGGCGTTTATCAACGTGTAGCAAAATTTCTATAGCTTATGAAACGCATCGTATTGTACATTTTGTAGCTAATTTCTGTCGAAACAAAGTCGTGCGGCAATATAATTAATAATCGCTTTGCACGTTGCGAGAGTAAAATGCCACGAAATCAGAGAACACATTATGTGCTATGTAATACATCACGCTGTCTGTAAATTTCGATCTAGATTTCCAACGTAATCAATAATCGTAGAGAAAAAGATATGGCGATAACAAATGGCATGAGTTTCGCAAACATAACGTTTGGCTATTGTAATGTTATCTCGAAGGTGATATGTATTAAATTTCGCGAACTGACTGTAACGAGTAATCGTTACATTTGTTAAATTAATGAAAGTTCGCCACGTTGTTGCGAAAAATCTTGCGACCATTGTAGCGAAAGAGCGATTTATCTTTTCAAGAAAACTATTATAAGATATTGATATATCATATCATTGAGATATCATAATCTTTTTAATTTTTACTCATCTATTTAACGCTGCGATGCAGATGAAGATTAGATATAAAGATACTTCATGTGCAATAAAAATAGGCGGTACATTATATTTGAATGTCGAAAGAGTTAATGGCGAATCCACGTATGGCAGAAGTGGTTAAATCTGCACGAAGTCTCACGAATTGTCTTATTGCCCCGTTCGTTAAAGAGGCCACCACCCGACAGCACGTACGTAATTAGCTGCAATCATTAGTATCGCCGTGAAAGATATCCGAATGCGGTAAACAGACGACGCGAATAGAGGGATCGTAATCCGGTGAAACACGCTGCAAAATAATTATCCCGAATCCCGACACGGAAAAATGGATATCGCATGTAGCGCTAACCGCGAAAAACAATGATGAATGCGGCGAAGATTTAAGCATCTTCGTTATTGCCGTATGTGAAATCATGCTAAATGACACTCGACTAATTTTCCTCCATTTAGTATGACCGGTTATATCAACTTTTCCTTGCACGTAATGACCTCTTACCGGCACGAGTCGGATATACTGCGACTAAATCATTTTATATCGATAACCTTTCTGAAATTAATAGATTGATATATCGTTATACGTATTACGTTTCATTAAAATTTTTCGCTTTCTATATTAGAAAATTTAATTTGTTGCGAAGTTCCGTGTGAAGTTTCTCTCATATAATGAATAGATGTTTGATAGATTCTTATACATAGTAAAAATAATAGATTTAAAAATTATAAGATTTGTTTAGAATTTTTAGCATTCCATCGATATTAAATATATTTTTATTTATGAAAATATTCGCCAATATATGTTAAAAATATTAAAATAAAAAAATAATTTATAACATATTTTCTATTTGAACAATAAATATTATTTATCTTAAGCTGTGTTATAAATATAAGGTAATACTAAAATTAATATCTCAGAAAACAAAGATGGTGCAAGTAATATTTTTGATAATGCTTCTTGTTTGTTGCTTTTTATCTTATACCTTTTTCCTTCTTTGCAAACGTTTTATCGACAATTTTATTACGTTTCTTTCCATATTTTTTTTTCTTATCCCTTCCAGAATTTGTTTCAATCTTTATCTCGGGAGACGGAGAAACGAAAACTGGGTAAGAGCAAAAAGGCAAGAAGTAAAAAAGCAATGATAAAAAGCAAAAAACAGGAAACAATAAAAGCATATTGACTGAGTTTAAGAGTTTATAAAATTTTATTATGTCGTTTATTATATCGTAAAATTTATTGAACAACAATTTATTATCCTCAATTACCGCATTAGTGCGAATTCGCAATTCTTGAAAAAAATTACTTTTTAATTTATTACTTTCTTAATTAACAATTTTTTGCAATAAAATATTGTTGTTTTGCTTAATTTTATTATTACCAATGGATTTCTAGGAAAAACCTTACCCCGAAAAACTATATAATTAAACTACTCTTTTGCTTTTTTCAAAGTTACACGTGATGAAAAATGGAAAGGCCAAATTTGCACTGTGGTAATAGTGTGACCATAACTGAAGTGTGGTAACTGAAGGTTAAATAAATTTTACGTGACAAGATTTGTGCACACGTGCGGAAATTTTTAACGACGTAACTATATAAAATAAAATGAAGTGACACGTGTCAATTCATAGCGTCTTGTCAACGAGTAATTTGCGTGTAATATGCATACATCATGCGGCGATCAACAGATATCGTGATTGACAGATATCACAAGTTTGGCATGCAACCATTGAAGTCGGCTCGAATATTCTATTCTTACAGAGTTTAAATGACAGCTTATTGATTGCGTTATTCTTGCCGCAAGGATAACCGATTCTAACATTTGGGCTTAGCAAACCCACGGAGCTAAAAATACATTATTGACACTCACATACGTTACATATATTTAAATATATTTTTGAAAGCGACTCTGCGATAAATATTTGAAGAAAGATACAATTTAATTTAATTTAAGAATAATTATAGAAGAATAGAAATAAGATTTAAACACATATTCATATTTAATATAAAACCATGGAAATTAAAACTTATTTTTTTATATACATATTTTAATTAAAAATACTTTTAGTTGCTTAAAAATTAATCATTTAGAAAGTTTGGTTTACTATAGACAAAATAAGCTAGTGAATGCAATTATTAACTGATTAAAAATCCTATACTTATTATGAAATTATTTCTATTAAGAGAAAGATTGTTCCTCGTTCATAAATATATAAACTACATATAAAACTTGAATTGTTTGTGTCCAATGACTGTCATTAAAAAGTATCAGAAAACGATATATGAGATATCATTGTTTAAAAAAACAAATAAATCTGAATAATTTCTCAAATCGATTATTTATTCTTGAGAAATGACTTCTACTTATCGAATAACATTAATAATCAGTGCGTGCCATAATTCATGTGTACAAAGAATTCTCATGTTGAATATCGCGAATAAATAGGACACCAAGACGTGAGCGCAGATCATGAGTTGATAAATCTCGGACGATCTCGTAATCATGCTTTAATTTCGATCCGACGTCAAACGCGCATTGTGGGCGAGTTTAGATTTTTTTGAGGTCATCGGAGAACGAAGTATTAGTCTCTCTTTCTCTTTGAATATCACTTGCTGTCATTTCCTCGCGGCCATTTCGCGAGAGAACGGCACGGACCTTCCGTCGTTATTTCGGACAAGGATAAAAATCAAGGAGCGGCTAGCGGAGAGTAGACAATTGCTGCCGCTTCGAAATCTTTTTCATTTTAAACGTGTTGAATTAACAGTACATATGTACGCCCCTCTGTGATCTCGTTTCATTGCGTTTCCGGTAATTGCAACTAATATTGTACGAATGTACTTTTTGTTGATTCTTTGCATGGATCTTCGTTCTTTTTGCATGCGATATAGTCCATTTCTCATTCTTGTCATAATTGGCAAGTTCTTTAATGTTGCACAAATTCGATATGACTTTCCGGTCGATATGGCTTCCCGGAAATTGGCAGTCCCGATATACTCCAATTATTTTTCATGTTTGATGTATATGTATTTATGTGTATGTGCACATAGGTATGCACATAGGTATGCACTACCGCTTAAAAATTTCAGCACGTTTTATGTTCTTGCTAACGATTTATTTTTCATTTTATTTTTCATTTTCGCGAGCTATTTTCTCTTCAGTTACGAAATATATTCACAACATAAAATATCTCAGAAATTTAAATTTAGATCATAATTTTTTTAATTATCATAATTTTTGTTTGACAGAATTTGGTTATCTCTTTAAATTTGAAAATAGAGCTACCTGACTTTAGAAATATTAAAGTTAGAAAAATAAAACTTATATTTTTTAATTAAATAAATATAATTAGTTCAAATATTTAACCCAATTTGTCAATAACTCAGATCGCAGATCATTTGTTTTGTTCCGGATCTGTAACGAAAGCAGATGGAGGATTAGCCATATCTAGTTTGATTAAATCCTCCATCTGCTTTCGTTACAGATCCGGAACGAAACAAAGGATTTCTAATGCAGAATTATCTGATTATAGGCGCAATCTAATCTCAATGTTACCGGATTGCTAATGAAGTTTCACTGCACATGGGACACTTTCGCGAAATCTCTCGTAAAGTGTGTAAGTCAAGTGTCTATTTTCATTTTTGCGGTACACAATGCATCTTAATGCGTATCTCTAATATACGCACACTTCGAACTATGATATTATTTTCTCCTGCGCTCTCCCTTTTTTCATAGTAAGAGAATGGGGTTTCCGGTATATTTCTGAATAATAAACTGAACCCTCGATTTCTCGATCGATCGTAAACGACCTTATTCTCATATCTTTCTCTTGTTTGTCATTCTTTCCAGAAATTTGAGTTGTGAGCTTATTCCTAATATTACTATAAAGAAATGCTAAACTATTACTAATGTCTTTAAATTACTTTTAAACGATAACTATAGCGGTCAATATTTTCTAATAATTTTACATAATATTATTAAACTAACTAACTAACTTAATCTAAAGAGAATAACATAATTATTAATAATATCTCTATATTCTATATATAATGATTTAATGGTTAAGAAAAAATTATATTAAAAATAGTATTAATATATTTGCATTTTTTATTTTATTACAATTTATCATACAAATAAATGTTGACCTGCGCGCGTACGAAATGATTTTTTAATCGAATTGGAATTATTCGAGCAAATCGGTTATGTATTATATTATATGCAAATGTTTTATCATGCAGATAAAATATGACACTGCTGTACGCATTTATCGAGGCCTACGTAATGTGAATACATTACACGAGGCAGCCAAATGTGCATACGGATATATTAAGCATATGAGAAAGCTTGGAAAAAGATGCTTTGTCACTGGCAACTCTTGATACAACGAGGTATTGTTTTACAATTCCGGCTTTCTATTATTCGCATCTATGTATTGTTCTTCATCTTGTTCACCGGCCTTCCGCTATTTTAAAGGGTAACAAGAATAATGAGATACTAAATATTCCACAAAAACCGTGTCGTTTGATTAATGACAACCAATTCCAATTGCAAATTGCTGAAAGTGTCAATAACTATTTTAAATCAGTAATTTTCCTTTTCCATTATTTTTTTCAATGATTAGATTTTCTAATTAAGTAACTAAATTACAACTATTTTGTTTATTTTCACTTTCATATCTTATTGTAGATTTTTTAAATATTAAAGGCTAACAATTAATGAATTGACACTTTATGCAACCATCAAGCGTGTATTTACGATTCAGCTAACTGAAACGTGTTTCTTACTTTAAAAAATTGAACCGACACACATTTTTCAAAAGCTTTTTACAAGATACTAGAGAATTTTACGTTACGTTTTTTATTGTTAAGAAAGTACCGAATGCACAGGGAACTCACTCGTTTTGACCAAATTTCCTCTTTCTCTATTCTTGAAAATTTACTTTCCTCGGAAGTCTTTTCTCATTTCCTCCCTCGAGATCTATGCGGTTTTTGTAGTCTGGAATCATCAATTAACTGCAGTTGATTGTTCTCGTCTCGCGAGGAAAAGTAACGGTCGCGAATTTTGAGGAATCGATAGACGGACGAGAAAAAGGTGGGCTATAAAGCAAGTACCGTTTCCTATGGCAGCAGCTACCGCTCGCTACCGACGAGGAATTGTAGAAACGGTTTCTGTATATCTTCGCGCTCAGTTCTGGAAAGGAAAGTAAACGTTCGGTCTACCTTATTTATGGGAATCGATTTCGTTTGCTCGTAGGATTTGCTTACATATAAATCTCATGCTTTCCGCGACACTAGTGTGTCCAATGAATACATCTAATATTCGAATAAATGAATAAAAAATGAATAAAAATATACATTCGAATACATTCCTTTTTTATTTGTTAAGAAATGAATAAATATTTTTTTATTCCATTTGAATGAATTTGAATGAATTTTTTAATATGATTACGAATATTTTCGTTTTGTATTCGCTTTTTATTCTATATTATCTGCACATAGCTTGCAAGCCTACAAGAGAAAACAGAAATCTATAAAAAACATTGGTTACGATTACATCGTGCACTTAGTCCGCGACTTATATGGGCTTTGTTTAACCTAGATTAAACAAAGATATTTTTATTGAGAATAAATAATATATCTCGGAATTTAATATCCATAAAACATAATGAACGTCGCGCCCAAGATATTCTATAAAATATTTATAACATTATTGTCATATAACCGGAATTATGTCGAAATATGTATAGCGCTTTATCAAATAGATAGATTTATAAATAAAAAGTGTATATCTTTCTAAAATATTTTTTTAAATTTCTAAATTTCCTTTATAAAATCTGAATATTACAATGACAAAAATAAATAAAATTTATTTTTCTTACTTAAAGTCATCAAAGTACTGGTTAAGAGGTATTGCTTATTGGAGCTTTCTTTTTCAGTTTACATTTTGTTTGAATGAATATGAATACTCGCTAAATATTCATAGTTTTTTGTGAATGAAATATTTTTTGACTCTGAATGGAATATTTTTTAACTCAAAATTTTAAATGAATATATGATTACATTTTTTTTGTGTGAAAATTTTGAATAAATATAATTTGGAGCTCAATTACAAACTTTTGTATTCATCGAGCATACTATCCGACACGATCGATGCGTTCTGCACTGTGGCGGAATTCTGAAGATAAAATGCTCGCCCCGAGAGGTGCACATCGGCTTATTTATAGTGAAATACTCTGCGATCGTGTAAAGATATTGCTTTTTCTTATCTCAAAGAAAGAATTGCATTATCTTTTACGATTTGAACAGAAAGCAGAGTCATGTAGAGAATAAAAATGTTTAAAGCGATTTATATCTTGTTTATTATCATTAACATATTAAAATAAAATAATTTGTACAAGATATTATAATTTAAAATTAGTTACAAGTTACTTTTTATATTAACTTTCACATCTTTTGCGCAAAATTGTCGCAACCAATATTTGTTTTATGAGACATTTCACTTTAAGATACATGCTATAGAGATATATCTTCGAAGAGTTGATGCAATCTGGCGTTGCAATCTTGCGTTTTCTGCACCGTAATAGATGCCGATGTGACCATACGTTAACGTGCACATTTCAACGTCAGATAAAATAAGTCAGATAACGTACAATCAATCTTCAGTGATACGTCCTAATTTGAACGGAATATTTTTCTTTCTGTTTAAAATTAAAATCTGGGAGCGGCTACCGGAATGCCAATCAGATACTAATTCTTCTCGTCTCATCAGGTTATATTATATCAAGTGTGATTTGTCATAAATTTCAAGCAAATTTGTCGGACGTCATAATATGTTAATTGATGCCATTATATGAAACAAATTAATCATTACACCATGCATGATTATTGTAGTGGCCGGATGTATTACTGTCAAATGTAATTATCTCTTTTAACGATCACATCAATTTATGGGTTTCATATGGAGAAGTTTTAAGATTTTTGTAGAGCGACCCTCTAGATATTGTTGCAATATTTTTTATATTAAATATCAAAATATATATGCGCATTTTATTGAATAAATTTTTTAAAGAGAAATCTTTATGAGAAAGTATAATTTTCTTTACAAAATTAATCCATATTCTTTTTCAAAGATTCGATATTTATCAAAGATTTAAATATTAAAAGATTTCTTGTAATTAACTATTTTCAATTTTGGTATAGTTATCATTATGTTACATTCTAAATGTTTAATTAAAAATTGTAAAATTTTACATTATTTATAATAATAATTACACATCTCTTTGCATTTTGAAATGACTCTTCTTTTTCTCAATATTATTTAAAAATGGTAATTCCTTGAAAAATAGATTTTACACATAATGTGTTTATAATGATTAATATATAAAATGTATAAAATGTATAAAATGATCCTGATCTCGTCATTAACGGAACTTGAAATGATTTACTACAAACTTAAACTTTGAAACATAATGTAAAACACATCATTCGGTGCTTAATTTCTCTTTTACGACTTTGTTTTACTACTTTGTTTTACAATTACGAGAATCAGCAAATTGATTAAAAATCGAATCGATTTTAAAATATACAGTTAAATAGTTCTCTCAGTCGTAAGCTCATAGAAATCGCGAGAACACGCATTCTTATATGCCTCACCGATGAATGTTACTACACGAGTTAGATTTGAATGTCTGACACGCGCGGAAAAATAAATTATACCGAAGTGTCGTGATTAGCAGCAGAAGCGGAGCCTGGCTTTCAATGTACCGTACAAATGTAATTGCTCGTTTCGAAAGAAATTCAATTAGAAGTAATTAATTTAAGTGGCAATTTTTCGCGATGTCACCCTTACAGAAATCTAGTACTAGCTCTAATCTAATACTAGACAGACATTAATACTCATTTTAAGTACTACTTCAATATTATTTTAAGTATTAAAAGCATTGTTATTTAGTACTTTTAATACTTCAAATAAGTAATTAATTATTTCTTTTAGTACATTGATTAGAATTAGATTTTTATAGGATGACTTTAATTAAAATTATATTTACTTCTCGTTTCAAAATATATAGATTTCTTTTTACCTCCATCAATACGATTCCTGTATTAGCTAATACATATATTGGGTTGTCCGGATAGTTCGTGCCGCAAAAGATTTAAATTTAATAAATGTATATTAAAATTTAAATCTTCTGCGTCAATTTTCCTTCAAAATCGGCACGAACTTTCCGGACAACCCAATAAGTTCATTGTGCACATAATGCGACCGTATTAATATTGCTATATTGCTAAATTACATCATAGTCCCGATTTCAGTTTATTATGATTGAATTTCCGCGATCTATCATAAATCAGGAATACATTGGTTTTGGATTAAATATTTTCGTTAAGCATCATAGTTAAACTCTCGCAAGCGCAAAGCATAACGAGCATTACTGTGGCAGGCCGTGGAATAATTAATCGCGCACACAATCAAAAAATAATTGTGTGCTTTCTTGGTGAACTGATTTGCTCCGTCGACACGTTCTTAATATAGATTTCAATATGAATAAAGTTTAAATAATATAAAGCTTGGTATTTAAAATAATAAGTTTAAAAATATAAAAATAGTAAAAGTAATTTTAGTCGCATATAGTATTTATGTGTTTTTCAAAACAAAATGGTTGAATTATTTGAGTAACAATCATGTAATTGAAAATTAAAGTTAATTTTTACTCGTTAAACATCTTTAGTATATAATTAATATTAGTAAATAATTTAAAATTATAATTAAAATTTGTTTTAATCAAATAGCTATATAAAGAAATTTTAACGAAAGTTTAACGTAATATTTGAACTATGTACGTTCTTGTATCTACACAAAAGTAATTGATAATTCTGTAAATAATATTAGTTTATTTTATTTTAGAATTTATTTACACTTTTATAATATAGCTAATTAAGTTCTGTCTTTGTTTATGTGTCTCATTCTTTATATTTTATTTTTAAAAAGTACGAACTCACGTTATTTATAAAATTGTTTAATCATTGTTATTATTATTATTCAGCTCTGTCATTCAAAGCATATCGCGAAATCGACGTACATATGCATGCGGCAATATAAAAAGAAAGCGGAATCGCTTTCGAACGGTATAGGAAAAGCGATTTAAAGTACCATGGACTCGCTATGGCCTTCTAGTAACGTGCTGTACGGTCTGGGAATGAATATTGGTGAAAGTCTCGTCGAATGGAATAAAAAGTATGCTGATCTATTTACATATCATTGGTTCTAGTGCGAGATTGTATGCATTACGTAATGAATAAACAAGCTACGCTAATGCGGATTATTCGCGAGGAATCTAAGAGGAAAAGTACGGTATTGGCCGCATTAGTAGTAATGAATGCAATCGATAGAACTGCATCATGGAGACGATAATTTTATTCAAAAAGAAATCCTTTTCTCTCAAAGGATTTTCCGGTTTTTATATATATATATATATATATATATATATATGTGTGTGTGCCGAATAACAGAATGAACAGAAAGATCTCGTATCGATCTCTCACGACTACCGATCCAAAATCTAGTCGAGCGGCAACTAAATTCGTCCGCGCAGTTTTCATTCAGTCGTCGTC